>Ga0210037_1001170_pt1 | contig 16683 bp, 6 predicted proteins | sample CryGey08umfilter_3_FD_185451 | JGI IMG/M metagenome (GOLD analysis project Ga0210037, IMG submission 185451) | Groundwater microbial communities from aquifer in Utah, USA - Crystal Geyser 4/9/14 0.8 um filter (SPAdes) (version 3) | ecosystem: Environmental > Aquatic > Deep subsurface >...
ATATAGCTGTAGAAAAATATTCTTGGGTTTCTATTGTGAAAAGATTGGACATTATTTACAAAGAACTTGTTGACATCAAGTAATTTTGGTATAATTGATAATACCAAGTGATTGTGTGATTAGGTGATAAAGTGATAAGGTACTTTTCCCTAATTAAACAATTAACTTTTTAACCAATTAACTACAAATATATGGGTAAATTCAAACATGGTCTATTTCTTGGTGGTCTTCTTGGTGCTGGCTTAGTTTGGCTAAACGTTACCAAAAAAGGTAAACAAGTCAGAGACGAACTTATGGACAGTGCTGCCAATGTCTATACTGATGTCAAAAAAAAGATTTTGGCTTCAGAAGGCTGGGACAAAATGACCAAGACAAAATATTATAAGTTTGTGGAGCAGACTGTGAACAAATACGCTGTTGAAAATGATTTGCTAGACAGTATGCGCGATATGATTGAAAAAATTGTAAAGTCTCAATGGAAGAATCATTCTGGTGGTAAGAAGAAAATTGTTAGTAAGAAATAAGAATTAGCGATTAAGAAATAAAAACAATATAAAAAACTCCTAAATTTAGGAGTTTTTCGTGGTTTATCACGAGATGACAATGGTTATATATTGTCATTTTTCGTGGGCGTGCTTGGAATCGAACCGAGGACCTCAACATTATCAGTGTTGCGCTCTAACCAGCTGAGCTACACGCCCTTATATAAGGCTTGGCTATTATAAACGATTTTGATTTTTTTTTCAAGTACTTTATCCAGAGCCTGGTTTATTTGTCTATACTCTGTGAACCCGCCCAGATTCGAACTGGGGATCTCTATCCCGATAAATTTTGTGACCGCAAGAGGATTCGAACCTCTGACCTCCACAATGTCAATGTGGCGCTCTAGCCAACTGAGCTATGCAGTCATGTAAGTTTTTGAATTTTTATCGGGATCAATGTAGCGCTCTAACCTCAGCCAGAGGACTGACCCGTACTCTGTCGGGAACTGAGCTATGCAGTCATGTAAGTTTTTGAATTTTTATCGGGATTAATGTAGCGCTCTAACCTCAGCCAGAGGACTGACCCGTACTCTGTCGGGAACTGAGCTATATGGTCGCAAATTTGATGTGGGATACTATATAATATTTTGGTTGGAAAGTCAATGTTTTGTATTTTGTACAACATTCATAAATTAGACAAACATTTAACAAAAAAGTTTATTCATAATATATCCAACTTACACCTATCATAGCAAAAAAACACTACATTTAGCAAGTCTAGCCCAAAACTTGTTTTTTTTCTATTTTTAGTGTATAATTCTTTCTAGGAATTAATTTTTTATTAATGTTTTTTTATGTCAGAAGAACCAAATAAAGACAATAATTTGGAAGAACAACATGAAGAAAATACCAATGATGAGGTCTATGAAAAGGGTTTTCTTGGTAAAATAGCTTTGTTTTTCTTAGAACTTATCAAGATAGCTATTTTGGCAGGTATTACTATTTTTGTTATTCGTGCGCTTATTTTCAAACCTTTTTATGTCAAAGGTCAGTCTATGGAGCCAAATTTTTATGAAAAAGATTACCTAATAATCGATGAAATAACTTATAGATTTCGTGAGCCAGAGAGAGGAGAAATTATAGTTTTGAAGTCTCCTGTAAGTACTGATTTTTATTTGAAAAGAGTGGTTGGTTTGCCAGGTGAAAGAGTTAAAGTAGAAAATGGCAAAGTAATCATTTATAATGATGATAATCCAAAAGGTATGATTTTGAACGAAACTTACTTGAATAGTATTTCTACCAGTGGCTCAGTAAGCTTTACTTTGGGTGATGATCAGTACTTTGTTTTGGGTGATAATAGAGGTGCTAGTTTCGATTCTCGTAGTTTCGGAGCTATTTCTCGTGATGCTGTCATTGGTAGAGTCTGGTTGCGTGGTTGGCCGTTTGATAGAATTTCTTCTTTTGATTTGCCACAGTATACTACTAATTAAGGGAGTTATAATATTATTATTGTTTTATAAGATTGGATACGAAATACCTGCCTGCCGGCGGGCACGGCGAAAGGTACAAAATTACGAAAGTAAAATGAATAAGAAATAATAAATTTTACGAAATTTAAAAAAAAGTATGTTCGTATTTTCGTAATTTTCGTATCCTCCTATATATACAAATTAATCAACAAATAATAAAAGTCTATGTCAAAAAAAATAAGTCCAAAAGTTACAAAGAAAATAATTAAAGCAACACAAAAAGTAATTGCTAAGAAAGTAGTTCCTGTAAAAAAAGTTGTTGCATATAGTAAGAAAGATAAAAAAATGACTTACAGTACTTTGCGTGGTATGCGTGATATTTTACCAAAAGATGGTGAAATGTGGCAAAAGATTTACGAAGTTGCCAAAAATGTTTCTACTAGTTATGGCTTTTCTTATGTAGAAACACCAATTTTGGAACAAGCAAGTTTGTTTATTCGTTCTATTGGTAAAGGTACTGATGTGGTGGACAAAGAAATGTATGTTTTTGAAGATAAAGATAATACCAAAGTATGTTTGCGTCCAGAAATGACAGCCTCTTTGTCACGTTCTTATATTGAAAATGGTATGCAAACTCTGCCACAACCAGTAAAAATGTGGTATCACGGACAGATGTTTCGTCATGACAGACCTCAGGCTGGACGTTTTCGTCAGTTTTATCAATTTGGTTGTGAAACAATAGGGGATAATGGTCCAGTAGTAGATGCTGAACTTATTTCAACTGCTTACAACACACTCAAAGATTTGGGTATTGAAACCACAGTTCATGTCAATAGTATAGGTACTATTCAGGATAGAGAAAATTATATTGTAGAATTAGTAGGATATTTGCGTAGTAAACGTAGTTATTTGAGTGAAGAATCAAAAAAACGTATCAACAAAAATCCGTTACGTATTCTTGATTCCAAAGATGAACAGGATATCGTTGTGATAGAAGAAGCCCCACAGATTATTGATTGGTTAAGTCAAGATTCTAAGAAATTTTTTACCACAGTTTTGGAATATCTTGATGAAACAGAAATTCCTTACGTACTTACTCCAACCCTAGTTCGTGGTTTGGATTACTATAGTAATACTGTTTTTGAATTTTTTTGTGATGATGAAGAATTTTCTCACATTGCCCTTGGTGGTGGTGGGCGTTATGATGGTCTTATTGAACAACTTGGTGGACAGCCAACTCCAGCAGCTGGTTTTGCCCTAGGTCTAGATAGAATGGCGATGATTTTGAAACAAAGACAAGACAAAGCTGAAAGAGAGGCAATGAATAATCCAGTAAAAGCTAAAAAGAAAAATAAAATTTTTTTTGCTCAGCTTGGTGAGCAAGCCAACAAAAAATCTTTATACATTTTGGAATTGTTACGTCGTGAAGGATTATTTGTTTATCACAATTTTTCCAAATCTTCTCTAAAGGCTCAAATGGAGATTGCTGACAAGATCGGTTCTACTCACACTCTTATTTTGGGTCAAAAAGAAGTGCAAGATGGAAGTATTTTGGTACGCAATATGGACTCTGGTATTCAAGAAGTTGTCGATCAAAAGAAGATAGCGAATTTTGTGCGTAAGTTACTTCAATCATAGTTAATTTATATTAACTTAGTCAAAATTCACCTAATTTCTAATTACCAATTCACCTAATAAAATTTCAAATATTGAAAAAGTGTCTAGTGGCTTATTTAGTATTATTTTGTTGTTTTATTAGAAATTAGATATTAGTAATTGGGTGAATTTTTTGTTTTTAGAAAAGGACAAAAATGGGCTATTTATATTATTTTTTCAAATACTTTTCCACAGGTTAGAGCTGGATATTTTATTTGACTAAAGCCAAAAAATAGTGTATTATAAAAACAAGATTAATTTAATTAAATTCACTGGGAGGTGAATAAGAGTATGTCAGAACTAAAACGTAAAAAAAATGAGTCTTTTGAGTCTTTCATTCGTAGAGTGAAACAACAATGGCAACGTTCCGGTACAATTTTACAAGCTCGTAAAATTCAGTATTTTACACCGAAACAAAGTAAGAATGTCAAACATAAACTAACTGTTTCCAAAGTGAAAAAATTCGCCAAAATTGACCTATTGCGTAAGACGGGTAAGCTTCCTGAAGAAGATTACAAGAATAAAAAAAGAAAATAGATATATTATGGCCTTAATTGATACAATCAGACAAAATCAATTAGAAGCACGTAAGAATCAAAAAAAAGAAAGACTATCTGTAATGCAGGTGGTTCTTTCTGCTTTAAAAAACGAAAGCATAGCAAAGCAGAAAGAATTATCTGATGAAGAAGTAATAGTAGTGTTACAAAAACAAGTCAAACAACTAAATGACGCTATGAAAGATTTCGTAGCTGGTAAAAGACAAGATTTGATAGATCAAACCAACAATGAAATCGCGATTATATCAGAATTTTTACCAGCTCAAATGTCACCAGAAGCTGTTGAAAAAGAAGTACAACAAATTATTATTGAATTCGGTGAAGCTACACCAAGTGATTTTGGTAAAGTAATGGGCATTGCTATGTCCAAATTAAAAGGCAAAGCTGATGGTAATTTGTTAGCTGAAGCTGTCAAAAAAAATCTTACAAAATAAAAACCAACAACAAAATTTATTTCCGCCCTCAGGTGGACGAGTAGAGTGTTTCTAAATATAATTTGAAACATGATCACTCGCTATTTAGTTATTTGTCGTAGCTGAGTAGTTTATTCATTTTCGTTTCTAAGGATTTCCCATGCTACCTTGGACTCGTAAAATTAAGTTTTCAAAAGTAACCTTTGTAGTATTTTCTATTTTGGTGGTTTTTTTATTTTTTGGCTTTAGTTCTCAGAATGTTTTGGCACAAACTGACACTTCTACTTTGGGTACAAATATTATAGATCAAAATATTGCTTTGTCAGGCACTGATATTAGAGTAGTAATTGTTAGAATAATCAATACAGTTTTAGGTTTGCTTGGTATAATCGCTGTGTCTCTCATCGTTTATGCTGGATTTATCATCATGACTTCTGGAGGTGATGAGGGTAAGGTTGCTAGTGGCAAAAAAATGATTATCAATGCTGTCATTGGTTTGGCGGTCATCTTATCTGCTTTTGCAATTGTCAAATTTATTACTAATAATATGTTTGGTTATGGTTTCAACAAAGGTAACGAAAGTACTGGACAGGGACAGAAGTTTAATTACTTTGAAGGGTCTGGTTTTCTAGGAACTATAGTCCGTGATCATTATCCTTTTGTAAATCAAAAGGATGTAGCTCGTAATACTGCTGTTATTGTTACTTTTAATATACCTATTGAACCAGCTAGTGTTGCTGTAAATACTAATAATAATTGTTGGAATAGTGACTTTTCTGGGCCTACCACTACTTGTCAGTCAGACAATGGAGATATCGTTAATCCATATTATGGTGACTGTATTTTTGATGACAATAATCAAATGCTCTGTGATACTTTGAATACTTCATCTGTCAAGATTGATCTAACTTCCAAAGTTAGAAATGTCGATAGTGTCGCTAATTCTGGTGTAGCTGCTAGTGCTGTATTTAGCTATGAAGCTGTCAAAGATTATACAGGTGTTGATGAGGGTAAATTTGAAGTTTATACTGTAGTATTTAGACCAGTAGATTATTTGGGTAGCTCCACAGAAAATGAAGACTACACCGTCAAATTATTGGGAGGAATAAATAAACAAAAAATAAGAGGTGTAACTCAAAATCAAAGTATTTTTCCACCAGGAAAATCTTATATGTGGGATTTCCAGACTGGTACAAATCTTGATTTGTCACCTCCACATGTCGTGAGTGTTTCACCTGCCAATGGTGGTCAAGAAAGTAAAGATATTATAATCCAAATAGACTTTGATGAAGCTATTGATCCGACTACAGTACAAGGTGATTTGAATAGTAGTCTTGATGGTTTCGATAATATTCTACTAAATACTACCAACACTTTGGATGGTATTGATAGAGTAGTGACAGGTACTTGGAAAATTAGTAATGGTTACAAAACAGTAGAGTTTTTTCCACCAGATATTTGTGGACAAAATAGTTGTGGTGATAACAAATATTGTTTACCAGTTGTCTGTAGTGGAGATGATAATTGTTTACAAAATTTTTATGCTTTGATTCATACAGCCACTTCTACTGGTAACCCTGATGCCCCTTTTCAAGCTGTGCCATTTTCTGGTGTGTATGACACGGCTATGAATGGTTTGTCTACTAACAACGATGATATTTTGAATAAACCAACAGTTCATGGAAAAATTATAGATGATAGTGAAAGAATTCCAGACAATTATAATTGGGCTTTTCAAATTGAAAACAGAATAGACAATCAAGCTCCTTATATCGAATCAATTACTCCTCCTATTGAGGGTGAAGAAATAAAAGGTGATGCAGATGTCTTGATTATATTTAGTAAAAGATTGTCTTTTAGTACAATTCATGGTGTGGGTATTGAAGAATATCCAAGTGGTGTTTGTGTGGATGCTGGTGTTACTTCTTCAGCTTGTTCTATAGATGATACGCCTTTGCCTCATTTAGATGTAGCTACTTTTGCTAAAAATAGCGGTGTCGGTTCAAATGTTAAGACGACACTAAATATTACACATCGTGAGTTTGGACCAAATTATTTGGATTTGTTTTATTTTCCAAATGTAACGAGTACTTTGAAAGACAAAAACCAAAATTGTTTTTATCCGGGCTATGGGCCAGCCAGTAGTATTGATGATAGCGCTCATAATAGCGGAAAATGTATTGTCAATTATGATAGTGCTGGCAATCTTACTAGTACTAACAACTGTGTTGATGTTACTAATACTAATAATAGTCAGGACACCGGTTGTGTGTATTTTGATACGACCTCTACTGCTGACATCAGCTCTTGTTTAGAAGAATTAAAAAGTAAAAGTACTTATCCAAATAGTTACAATAACCATGGTACGGGTAGTTAATATATAGATCTATTTTATGAAGTTGTTCAAAAATAAAAAATTCAAATTTCTTTTTCTTGGTCTATTTTTGGCTTTTTCTTTGGTTACAATTTTAGCTTTGCCAGTTTTGGCACAAACTGATACTTCTACCTTGGGAACAAATGTTATAGATCAAAATATTGCTCTTGGGAGTACTGATATACGAGTAACAGTTGTTAGAATTATCAATACAGTTTTGGGATTGCTAGGTATAATTGCTGTGGGTATAGTACTTTATGGTGGGTTTGTTTATATGACAGCTGGTGGTGATGACACTAAGATTTCTACTGCAAAAAAAATTCTTACCAATGGTATTATAGGATTGGTAATTATTTTGTCATCTTTTGCTATCACCAAATTTGTTTTGAATAAATTGGCAGAAGCTACTGGACTAAATGGTGGGGGTGGTGGTGATAACACAAATATATTAGGTAATTGTCACGAACCAGAATCAGAATGGTATGCTTTGCATGGTGCTGATATTAATTATTGTCCTCAATTTTGTGCTGAAGCCAATTTTGTTGTTCAAAGTATCACACCAAGTACCAAAGGTGATGATGTTGTGGGTATGAATAATGTGATTATTAGAGCCGTATTTAGTAGAGCTGTAGCTGGTAACGTGGCAGATGCTGTCAAAATTGAAAAAAATGGTTTAAATGTGACTGCTAGTTTTACTTTGCAATTTGCAGAGGGTAACAAAATTATTGAGGCTATTCCAAATGATGATTGTACAGAAAATCTTTCAGATGGTAAATGTTTGGGTGCTGGCTCTTATACAGTAAATATTTTGAATATAAAAGATGTTAATGGTAACCTGTTGGAAATAGTTACTTCTTGTGGTACTTATTCGCGAGATGCTAGTTTTAAAATTGATACTGAAAATATAATAGATAAAAGAGATCCAATATTGTCTAATGTGACTTTGAATGGTCAATCTGGGAGTGATATAGAATTGATAGCTGGTCGATCATATATTGTTACTTCAACTATTGATGATCGTAATGCTGTATCCTATGGTGGAAATTCTTTTGTATCAATAAAAATTTACAAACAAGGTGATTCAGGACATGTAATAGAAAGTCATCTAAATGGTCCGGCTACAATAAATCCAAATAACCCTGGTGACAAACCAGGCTCTAGTCCTAAATTTAGTTTTAATTATGGTTATAGAGCTCAACCAGATTCAAATTTTCAATTAGGTATTCCTTATACTTTGGAAGTGGTTGGACATGATATAGATAATAATACTACTACTCAAATTTTGACATTTATTATCATTCCAGCTAGCTGTACCAATGGTGTACAAGATAGCAATGAAACAGGTATAGATACTGGTGGAGTTTGTAGAGGGGGTCTGGGCGATTCTTGTAAAGTTCAAACTGATTGTTCTACCTCTTTCAAATGTTTGAATGCTGATGATAATTTGTGTAATCCTAGTAGTCCTACTGATGTTTGTCTCTGTAAAAAGTGGCCATATATAGAAAAAGTAGATAAAAATAATGGTGCTGCTGGTAACTGGATTACAATTTCTGGTAGGAATTTTGGTAATAGTAACGGTGAAATATATTTCAATTATGATATTAATGGTGATCATGTTTTTGATTATACTAATGTTGTTAGTTTGGCACAGTGTCGTGGTAATGATGTTTGGCATGATAATTGGATAATTGCTGAAGTGCCAGAAAAACCAATTGGTATCACTGTAAATCCCATAATTTCTGTCAAAAATTTGGAGTTAGCTGGAACAAATTCCGATTCCACCTCAACTCCTGCTTATTCCAGTTCTTTGTCTCAAGGTCATATTCTTGATTTACATTTGAATGAAAGTTCTGGTGCTAATATTGTAGATAGTAGTGGAAAAGGTAATAATCTCCAGGTTGTAGGAACTATTACCTATGGTGCTAATGGTAAATTTGATAAAGCTTTTAGTTTTGAAAAAGATGCTGATAGTAGCACTGTAACAACTTCAGAGTCTGGCTTTTTGAAGTTACGTGTGAATCCAGGACAATCTTTAGATTTACAACAAGGTAGTATTTTTGCTTGGATCAAAAAAAGTTCTCCAGTCATTTATGCTGATACTATTGTTTCTAAGTCATCTTCCTATGGTTTGTTTGTGGCATCAAATGGTCAGCTCGCGGTTGGTGAGTGGTATACTGATGGTCTAGATCATGGTGGTAGTACTGGAAGAGTCATAAGTTCAGGTACGAATGTGGTAGACGGACAATGGCACCAGGTTGGTTTAGTTTTTAATCACGGTGTGGAAAATTCTACAAAACTGTATGTTGATGGTGATCTCGTTTTTACAACAACAACCCAATTTTACACTGGTTATTTGGGTGACTTTGTGGTGGGTGCTAACAATGGCGGTGGTGCACAATTTTATACTGGTCTTATTGATGAAGTAAACATTTGGAATAGAGTACTTTCTCAAGATGAAATTACTTCTTTGTATAATACTGTAGCTCCTAGTTACAAATTTACTGATTTTACTAATGATGATTTTGGTCCCAGAACTGCTGATATTCCTGATTTTGTAAGTTTTACTTACAATGATATTAAAAGACCGGGATTATGTTCTGTTAAAACTTTTGCTGGTACTACTTCTGCTGAACCAAAAACATTGGTTACTGCTATAGGTAAAGCTTTTGCAGCTTCTATAGGTAATCTTATTTTTGGTAATACCCCTTCGGGTATAGTCAATTGGTCTAATGAACTTATTACATCAGCCGTACCTTTTGCTAACGAAGGAAAGAGCGCTGTTTATGTACAGTTGCCAGCTACTACTGATGCAAGCGGAAAATCTGTACCAGGAGAGACAAGTAATGCAGTGCTTTTTACCGTAGAAGGGGTAGGTGCAAATATCAATCCTATTATTACTAGTATTACTCCAGCGACAACTACTGTGGGAAGTTATATTACAATTTCTGGTAGAAATTTTGGTAGTAATCAAGGTAGCGGTTATGTGACGATTGGTGGAAGAGTTTCTGCGCCATTGCCCGATTATTGTAGTACTGATTGGAGTGATACAGAAATAGTAGCTAAGGTGGCTGTAGGTACAGCACTTGGGGCAGACAATGTATATGTTATTACTGACTCTGGTAAAACAACATCAAGCACTGATGCTTTTGTGAATATTGTAACAGGCGAACCTAGACCAAGTATTTGTGAAGTGACACCTAACCAAGGTTCGGCACCTTTGGCTGGTAATGACTTTTTGACTCTGACAGGTGAAAATTTTTCTTTACAAGCTGATGGTATTTACTTTTGGGGAAATTCTGCCACAACTAATATTGAAGATGACTTAGGTGCTAGTTGGTTTAGTACTTCTACTTTTGTTTCTTACACAAATACTGAATTGAAAGCAAAAATTCCTTATAATTCAACCACTGGCTTGTCTATGAATAGTGGTCCTATAGTAGTCAAAGCTAATGGTCAATTTAGTAATGGTATCAATTATCAAGTGATTGATTGTCGCTTGCCTAATCAATCATCACCTGCGAATTGGCAATGTTGTCAAAGTGGACCAGAAGCAGGGATTTGGAAAAATGGAAACTTTGTTTGTCAGGATACCACACGTGATGGTGGTTATGTTTGGAGATTTACTACTGGCAAAATGCCAGAAGTATTTTCTGTATTGGAGCAATGTGATCTTACTGATACTGGTGGTGTTGTACCTTCACCAACACCTTGGTCAGTTCGTGATGCTGGTAAAATAGCTTGTGTCAATGCTCAGATTCAAGCTGTATTTACTTTGAATATTGCTACTACTACTGAGAATTTGGCAAATTTTGATATCTATACTTGTGGTGATGATGGAAATAATAGTATTGATTGTGTCGTCACTTCTACTGATGTAACGGGTGATTTTATCAAAGATGTTACGGCAGATACTATTGTATTTCACAAAACTACTGCAAGTGGTGGTCCTAATTTGCCAAAAAATACTTGGTACTTGGTGGCCATGAAGCCAGAATTACATTCTTATAAGACTGTTTTTCAGGCTGGGGATTGGGTAGTCAAAACTGAAAAAATACAAGAACCTAGTAATAAGGGATGTGATGTTGGAGGTAAACATTATGCCTACTGTTTTGATTTCAAAACCACAAATGAAGTAGACGATATGTGTAAATTGGTTGGAGCCTTGATCAACCCAACTAGTTGGACCACTGAGATATTGGGTGTTATTCAGAGTGATATGTTCAGAATAGACTATGACCTTCAAAATATTTTTAATGTTGACTTGGTGCATCCTAAATATTTTGATGTTCAGGGTATTACCAATCAACAATGTATTTCGATGGGTGTGGATGGGCTTGGTTGGGTTTGGGGTCCAACAGATCATCCTGCTAATTCTGTTACTGCTCAGCCAATAAATTCTAGTCCTCCAATTCCTTATCATACAGATTCTCGTGGTGTGGCTACTGCATGGAGAGATAATATGTCCACGAACGGTAGTGATATTTTTGCCACTTATGAAAATAAGGATATTTCGCATGACTATAATTTGTTGGATGTCTTCTCTGTCTCAGCAAACTATAGTGTGAATAGTCTCGATAATATAAAAACTGTTCAAGATCCTACTAGTAAATATTCTTTGTTTGGTAATTTTAGTTTGAAAGCCAATTTTACGATCGATGATGCATCAGAAGAAACCATCATAAACGAGACCCTGGCTAATTACCCAGTAGATTATTATAGTTTTTTTATGTCTCATGACTATTATAGATTTATTTTGTCAAAAAAAGACGAGTATAGATTATATATAGATGATGACTATTTTCTTAATAATATAAATGGTGTTTTAAGCATAAATCAACATACAAAGACTTTGCATTTTTTCTATGGAAGTATAGATTTGTCTTATGTTGTTCCATCAGACACAACAGATTTTAATGTTGTTGTGGAAAAATCTGGTGATCAAATAAAATTAAAAGTTGGTGGAATAGTTGTAGATTCAAAAACATTTCTTAATGATATAAAGAAAACAAGTGATTTAGTATTGGGGAATGTACTTGACATTAGTGGTAATACAAATGAGAATAATTTATTACGTGGAAACATTTCTTTATTAACTATTCATAATGATGAGGGATTGTCATCTACCATAGAAGCCACAAGTACTATCTATGTTGACCTCGGTAATCCAAGAGTAATTGGCAAATGGCCATCTTGTACCGAAGCTTGTGTCAATGCTGAGATAGGTGCCCAGTTCAATCAAATCATGGTAACAAGTACTTATCTTGGGCAAGGTATAACATTGCAACGATGTAGTGATGAAAATTGTATTAGCTTTGTTGGTTCTTCTATACCTGTAGATGTACATAATGATTCCAATTCCCAAGTTACGATGTATAGTAGTCCTAATGATTTGGTATCTAGTACTTGGTATTTAGTTACTGTTTCAAGTAGTATCAAGGCTGATGGTGGTACTAGTCCTAGTGGCGGAAAAATTGAAGGAAACCAAGTAAATCCAATAACCTGGAAATTCAAAACCAAGAATTCTTCTGAACCTTGTGCAATTGATACTGTCGATGTGGTACCTGATCCTTTTTCAGCTTATTATATTGGTCAAAAACAAATTTATAAAGCTGTGCCAAGAGGAGCTATCGATGCTTGTAGTCCACATGGACAAGCGCTTAATCCTTGGGGTTACGGTTGGAATTGGGATACTGAATCAAGTGATGTAGCTGTTACAACCAACTTTAGTATTTCTGGTAAATTTAGTAGTGCCTGTACTAATAATTGTTTACCAAAAGGCAGTAATATTTCTTGGGATGTTGGTAATATTGCTTATCCTCTGTGTGGAAATGGTAGAATCGATCCAGGAGAAGATTGTGATATAAGTGCGACGACTACTAATGCTTCTGGCACTGTTGTAGTTGAAATTCCTGGAGTAAGTTGTGCATACAATTGTTTGCGACCTGGTAGTACAGTTACTTCAACAATGGGTGGTACTGTCACTTCGTTTTGTGGAGATGGCTCAATAGACAGAAGTGCAGGTGAAGAGTGCGATCCTCTTGCCAATGATCCATACTCAGCTTATTGTACTAGTACTTGTCTAAATACTGGTTCATCAAACCAGGCTAGTGGAAATGTCAATACTCCTATCTGTGGTAGTGGTACCAAAACAACTGGGGAAGATTGTGATGGTGGAAGTGGTTGTTCCAATAGGTGTCTAAATGTTGGTACCAAATTGTCTCAAAATTGGTGTGACAATTATCTTCCAATAAATTCTATACCAGTAGCTTGTCAAAGTGCTACTAGTGTTTGCGGCGACGGTATTATTGAAGCTGGTGAAGAATGTGAGATTGGTCTATACGGTGCTACAGCTAGTACTTGTAATAATAGTTGTTTGTTACAAAATGTTTGCAATGTATCAATTCTGAAACAATGTACTGCAGGTACTGAAGGTTGTGACGTTGACTGTACTTTGTTGGGATCTTCTTTGTCTTACAGTTCACCATCAGTTTGTAGTGATGGAGTTGCTGGTATTGGTGAGACTACCAGCACTTTGTTTAATGGTCAAAACCATTATAGTTGTGAGTTGCCGATATTGAATGGTTTAAACGGACTTGGGGGAAGTCCAAATCAGATAGTAACAGCTGTGGGTGATCAATTCATTGAAAATGTCACAGAAATGACGACCAGAGTATTTGTTACCCCAATAAATTATTATGATAAACAAAAAAAATTGGTAGTACCTCTTCAGACAAATAATGTAAAAGGAACTGGTGTGTACAATTTGATGTGTGGTTATACAGAATATAGTGAAAAACAAGATGATGTATATAATGATTGTCCAGGTAGCACTGGTACTGATAACACTCTTGGTGTAGGTACCAACTCTTGCTGTTATCCTAGAGTTACTCGTAGTGGGCAATATCCTGCAGTCAATGCTGGTACATCTGGTAGTCCTGATGCTCCAGTATGTAGGAATACTTACTTGGAAGTAGATTTTCTTAGAGAAATGAACAAACTATCTTTCAATGATAATGTTTCTATAATTGAAGGCTATGACCAAACTGCTGGTAGTGGTTATGAAAAATACAATTGTGAAGATCACGGACAAGTAAATGTTAGTAATAAAATAGCCGATTATTTAGCATTGGCTACAGAAGATTCGACTACAAAAGGTTTTTGGATCAATGTTTGGGAAAAAATCAAATCTTTCTTTTTTAACTTGTTGGCAGGTAAAGTTTTTGCAATCTCTTATGGTCCTGCAGAAAATATTATTTTACCAAATAATGTGACTTGGTGTGCCACTAAGATTGCTTTGGTACCTAATGTTGATTTTATATATTCACAAGCTGGTGAAAGTATTTCCACTTCTACTAAGGCTTCTTTACTTCTTTCTGAAGCATTGGATCCAAACGTCTATGTGCTTGTAGTGTTACAAGGTGGTAAAAATGGTATAAAAGATAATCATGGGGTTGGTATAAAAAACTTTTCTGTCAATTCTGTATCTATCAATGATTCTTGGCTTTTCAAAACTGGTAGTGATATTTGTAAAATAAAAAATATTGAAGTAGATCCTCCACAATATGTCTTTACTACCCCAACAAGTCAAAAAGATTTTTCAATCAATGCTGTTAGCAATAGTGGTGGACAATTGATAAGTCCTATACCTGGTTTTTATGACTGGAATTATTTTTGGAATCCAATAAACAATGATATATTTACTATTCCTGATAGTAATTCTAGTACTATAAATATTGCTTCAAAAGGTGTGACAGGGGAGACAGACGGACTTGCTCAGGTAGAAGTTACTGCTGACATAGATACCGAAAATTCACAAATGGGACAAATCTTTTCTAAGAATTTCAAATTAACTGCTTTTTTCTGTGCCAATCCATGGCCTAGTGCTGGTACTAACATCGTAGGTCATGGTAGTGAGACTGTTACTTCTACAAATGGTCTTATGGAAGATGGTAATTATAATTTTTCTTTTATCTATTGTGCTGACAACAACAACCCTCTTTCAAAAGCTGATGATCTACCACTATTTGACAATGTTCAATTGCTTGGTAATAATTTGGATTTTGGGACTTTACCTACTGGTGATGTAGCTTTGCGTAGGTATTTACTTTTTGCTAGTAGTACCAACGATGCTATTGGTATACAAATTTTTGATAATGTCCCAAATTTTGATGGAACTCCTCGTAGTTTGCAAGATTGGTTTGTTGCTAAGTTTGGTGATGCTAATAGTATGAAACCTACCAGCGTGGGAGGTTATGAAGCTTTAAATGATGGTAACAATTATTATGTGAGTGTTTTTGATGTCGCCAAAACTCCCACAGATTCTTCGGGTAAGGTATACAATTATATTATTTTATTTAGTCTGACAGATAATTCTTCTCAAGATAGTTCTCAAGTTTTTGGACAAATTATAAACAACATTAAGTTCAATATCAAGATGACAGATTATAATAAATGTCTGGACGCTGTCCCAGAAGGTGATGATGATCCTATTGTAGATTTTAGCGATGCTTCTGACGTAATTCGTAATCAAGACAGTGCTAGAAATAGTATAAAAAATGGTTTAGATTGTAATACTGATTTCAATTGTCGTGATTTACAAGGCGCACCATTTGTTGGTACTTCTGGTTATTGTAACAATGAAAAAACAAAATTCTTTAGAGATTTAAATAGATTGAGTAGTTTACGTGTTACACAGCACAACCTCGATAATTATTTTACTTCATATTTTGGGAAGAGTGGTTTTATTGGTGATTTTACTAGTGGCTCTTTTATCCCTGGTTACACTACTTCCAAATGGCAAAATTCTTGGGGATTATTAAATAGTTATGCTGGTACAGTAGCATCAGATCCTATCAATCAATGGGTTGGTTGTCCTAATCATGACCCGCTTACTTGTTGGAATGCTGCTAGTTCTACTTATGCTTGTCCTCAATTTGCTGAAGTCGATGAATACAAATATAATAGTTCTACAGAAAATTATGAACTTTATGCACCTTTTGAATATTTACAAAGTAGTCATGATAGTAGTTTTGTTAGTAGTTATATTGATCTAAATAAAATCCAATTTGGCAGATATTGTACACCTAGTACGATAATGTCTTATAACGCCAATGATCTTAGCGTTTGTGGAGATGGTATAATAAATATTGCTGCTGGTGAAGAATGTGAACCACCAAATCTGCAAAGATGTGAGGGGACTACAATCAAGCAGTGTGATCAAAACAGCTGTACTTGGGTTCATCATCCAGAAATTAGGTGTGATTCGTTACAATCAAAATCTTGTGGAAATGGATTGGTTGAAAATAGTTATGTTGTGACTACTACATTAGGTGTCGATTTGAGAGAGCAGTGCGATGACGGTGTCTTGAATGGACGTTATGGACATTGTGATATCAATTGTCAATTACCTGGTGCTACTACTTATACAGGTCCTGGAGCATGTGGTGACGGTGTTAAACAATCACAATATGAGTATTGTGAAAAGAATGACCTTACTAACGGTGTTTGTGCTGATAATAGTAGTATATCTTGTGGTAGTGATAGAGATTGTAAAGAGGGTTATACCGAAACACAGGTACCACAATATGCACAGCTACAGAGTACCTGTAAAAAAAGTACTACCCCGGGTAGTGTAGGTCAATTTTTTTGTGAAGGTGTGGAACAAAGAGATCCTATTTCTTGTGTTAATGATGAAGTATGCAAGAATATAAATTCAGCAGCTTATTGTTTGGA
>Ga0210037_1001191_pt1 | contig 16523 bp, 15 predicted proteins | sample CryGey08umfilter_3_FD_185451 | JGI IMG/M metagenome (GOLD analysis project Ga0210037, IMG submission 185451) | Groundwater microbial communities from aquifer in Utah, USA - Crystal Geyser 4/9/14 0.8 um filter (SPAdes) (version 3) | ecosystem: Environmental > Aquatic > Deep subsurface >...
TTCTATATTTGTTGTCATATATACTACTATATAACATTATTCTACTTTTTTCCAACGTCTTGGTCGGCAATTCATCCCTGTGAGTCCTGCGGGACATCACAGGGAGTTCTTGCCGTCAGTCCTTAAAAATTTTATATATCATCAAAACTATATCATCAAAAATAGTTAGAGGTTTAGCCACAAAAGTCATTACCAAAGTAATAAACAAAATTCCAATAACGTGAAAAAAAATTGGAGTAGTTATGTTTATTACCAACAAAGCGATGATAGAACCTAACAGACCAACATAAAAATCATAATAATCATTTAGTAAACGTATTTTTTTTATAATCTCAATACTAAGTATAGTAATTATAAATAAGTAAGCCAGTGTTCCCACAATACCCAGTTCAGCCAACATTTCAAAATAACCCCAATCGTACTGAGTAGTTGTTATATAATTATGACTAATTTCATTGTAATAAGTGATAGAGCTTCCTATACCTTGTCCTAGTAGAGGAGCTTTTGCTATTTGTGTAAAAATCGGAGTAAGCAACATTGTTCTAGTATAACTACTAGTCTCAGATTGTGGTGTTATCAAGCTTCCAATTCTAAGGCCAACAATTTCTAGACCAATATTTTTGCCTTGGCTACTCACAAAATTGATACTGACAAAAGTTAATATCAAAATAGTTATAGACCAAATAGAAACAGTGAGCCATTTTTTTTTGTTGTGTTTGTAAATAAGAAATGGCAGGCCGACAAGAAATCCTAGAATATAAGCTCGAGAAAAATTTAGCATAAGAGTAATGGCTGACAAAACGAACATTAGACGCCACCAGCGATTGTGTTTTTCTTGACGCATGAGTAGAGCTACAATAATTAGCATGATGAAAGGTAAAAGCATGTGCTCGGGAGTAACTATTCTATAAAAGAAGTCTGTAACATAAGTAATTTTGCCACTCACAATATCGCGGTACCATTGATAATAAGATCCGTGTAAAGCTGAGACACCAGAGACAAACAAGGTAAATGTATAAAGAGAAAAAAGTGCTGAACCAATGACATAGACGCCGACTAATCTGATGAAATATTCTTGAAGTTTTTGATTGTTGAAGAGGTGGTAGGCTGGGACAAAAAGTATAAAATAAAGATAAGGAATAAGATCTTTGACAATATCTGTAAAATTGTGTTGGTGTAGTATAGCGTTGACAAAACTAAAAATCATCAGCACTGGTATTATTAGTAAAATATAAAAAAATTTGTGTGGGATGTACAATAGATGTGAGTGTTGGTGATATAAAGCATAACACAACCACAAAAACATAAAAACTAATATTAAGGTGGTGCGGATAGATAAACCAAAAAAACTAAACAAATTACCAGATCCACCGAGAAAAAATTCTGTAAGCAATAACATGAAAGCGTAGACTGGGCTTTTGAAAAAAAGTAGTCCCATAGCTACAAACAAAGCAAAAATTATTATAACTTGAATAATGTTGCTAGTACTAATAAAAAAAGAGAGTACTCGTAAAATCACAAAAGTACCCAAAAGTAAAGCAGACTGCCAGTTCAAAAAAATGGCTTTTTTGTCAAGTCTCAAATCTAACATAAAGCTGTATTTATGATAATTTTTCTTTATCAATATTTTTGTAGCCATTGATAAAAACTTGTGCTTTCATCGCCGGCTTTCCTTCCAATTGTAATTCTACTATTTCTAATGATGTATCAGACGTACCAATATGTATTTTATCACAATCTATAATTACTTGACCAGCTTCTAATTTTTTGTCAGATGGTTTTATTTTTAATAATTTCAAACGTTTGCCATTCCAAATTGTCCAAACACCAGGCCAAGGTGTGAAAGCACGATATTGATTATAAATTTGTTGAGCTGAATTTTGCCAATTTATTTTGCCGTCAGCTCTGTCTAATTTTTTACAAAATGTTATTTCGTCTTCGTTTTGTGTTTGTGGTTTTATAATTCCTTCAATATACTTGGGAACAGTGTCTAGGAGCAATCGTGAAGCGATTTGAGCCATTTTTACATCTAACTCTATGTAAGTTTCATCTGGTAGTATTCCAACTGTCTCTTGGTTCAAAATTGGGCCAGAGTCCATGCCTTTGTCCATAAGCATTATGGTTACACCAGTTTCTTTCTCGCCGTTAAAAATTGCTGACTGTATTGGGGAAGCACCGCGGTATTTTGGTAGTAGGGAAGTATGAGTATTTATAGTACCAAATTTGGGAATATTCAAAATACTTTCAGGTATAAGCAGACCATATTGAGCGACAATAAATAGTTCGGGGTTCAAAGTTTTTAGTTCATAGTTCTTTAGGTTCTCAGGTTGTTCTATTTCCAAACCATTTTCTTCAGCCAAGATTTTGACTGGGGATTTTTGTAAAATTTGTTTGCGTCCAACTGGTTTGTCTGGCTGAGTGATGACTTTTTCTATTTCAAATCTTTTATCGTTAATAAGACTTTGGAGAATAACCGAAGCAAAACTATGTGTACCAAAAAAAACAATTTTGACTGTTTTTTTATTTTTATGTTTTAATGTTTTCATGTTTTTATGAAAGATTACTCTACTTCATAAATTCCAGTAGCTTTGTCAATAAACAAGATACCGTTTAAGTGATCAACTTCATGTTGGACAACACGAGCAAAGAAATTGTTGGCTTCAAATTCCATTTTTTCGCCATTTCTATCCAAAGCTTCTACATAAACATTTTTGTAGCGTTTTACTTTGCCGTAAGTTTTTGGCACAGACAGACAACCTTCTAATTCTATATGAGTTTTTTTGTTCATTTTTTGCCAAGTTGGATTGATCAGAACTAGATCTTTGGTATTGTTCAAAGTATTGTATTTGTCCAATTTCAGAGCTTCTTTGCCAATAACACAGACACGAATATTTTTGCCAACCTGAGGGGCTGCTAGACCAATGCCATCGTCGTCGTACATAGTTTTTATTATGTCATCAAAGAACTTTTGAGCTTCGTCTGAGTGCACAAAATCTAGATCAACTTCCACTGATTTTTTTCTTAGATTTTCATCTGGAATTGTGATGACGTCTAGGGTCATAGTTAAGGTGATAAAAGACTAATTGGATTAGGATCTATTTTGTAATTACCAGGTATTTGTTGGTTTATTTGCCTTATAATCAGAAAGGGATTTTTGTCTGCGATTTTGAGAGCAAAACTGTACCAATACCTTCTTCGAAAATATTTTGGTTGCATTTCATAAGGACCAAGAATAGTAACATTTTTGGAGATTTTTGTCAATACTGAGCCAAAATTTTTGGTAGTCTGTTCTATCTGGAATTTGCTTTGCCCTTCGTTGTCAGCGCCGTAGTAGTATTTTACTACATATTTGTAAGGAAATAAACCTAAGCTTTGACGGCTGCCCAGGTCTGTCCGATATATCCTATCTTTTTCACCAAGAGATTTAAAAACAACATGTTCGGTTTTGTTGGATTGAATATAGAATTTACTATCTTTTTTTCGATAGTATTCTATTTCTTGGATGTTGTGCCAGATATTTTCTACTGCTAAATATTCTGGAATAGCTAGTTGTCTATCAATATCTAAGAAAATTATTAAACCAGTTTTTTTCCAGTCTATAGACTTGAAAGCAGCAATTGTGCCGATAATAATATTTTGTTTTTTTTCGTCTAGTTGTCTCAAGTCTGTGTCTTTATCAATGTTTATAATATTGTGAGTAGTTTTGGTGTTCAGTAATTTCTTTAGTTCAGATTCCACCAACTCTGTACCATAGCCATACATTCTGGTTAATACACTATGACATTTGGAGCAGGTAGATGAGGCTGGCTTAGTAAAATTGCTATAAGCTGAGTAGAGAATATTTTGCTCTTTTTTATAGATCAAAGGTAAGCCAGTGAGGGGATCAGACTCTACGAAGTTGCAATTTTGACAAATAGTACTAGTAGCATAACCTTTTCTATTGAGATAAATGAAGATGTCTTCTTCTGAATTTTTTAGTTCATCTTCCAAATCAAGTGAAAAAATATTTTTGTTCTGAACAAAATTGGTATTCGCAAAATTGACGACAATTGCTAAAGACTTTTCGTCTGTTTTTTTTCTTTTAAACAGCAATTTATCTTTGTTTAGTTTTTTATTTAGTTTAACATTACCTTTGTTTATCTCATAATACTTTTCAAAACTTGGTGAAAAACTGGCAAAAGTCAAATCACATGAATATAGCTTTTGTAAGAATTTCACTATATCTTTGCTGTGAAATTTTGGGGCACTATCCCAGCTTTTGAGATTTTCATCATGTTCGTAGTCTATGATTACTTGATCAAGATTGTTGAATGGTAGAAATAGAGCATTTCTGGTACCGATAATAATATTTTTTTCATTGTTTTTTATTTGGAGCCAGTTCTCAAATTTTTCTTTGTTACTCAATTCAGCATACCAAGTGACAATTTTTATTTGCAAATTTGTTGGAAGATATTTTTTTGTTTTCTCTATTTGCCAGACTTCGGGAACGATGATAAGTGTTGTGTTTTTTAGGTTTTTGTATAATTTCTGATGTTCATCTTGCGAAGTATAAAAGTAATATTCTTGTGTGGGTTTTTCTTTTTTATTATTTAATTTTTCTTTTTTCAAGAGCATTTTTGTTAATTTTCTTTTTTGCAAAGGAAGTAAAGCCATTTTCAAAAATACCGAAGGAGAAACTAAATATATTTCAGCTAGTTGTGTATAGAGTTGTAGTTGTTTTGGATTAAATATAGGTGTTTTGTTTACTATGTCTATGAGATTTTTTAGTTTTTCATTTTTGGTATTTTTTTCAATCGCAAAAATCACTCCAAAGATTTCTTTGTTGCGAAAAGGAATTTTTACCAATTGGCCAATTTCTACTGAAGTTTCCAATTCTTCATTTGTTAAATAATCAAAAGTAGAAAAAGCTCTAGGTAAGCGGGTGAGAGGAATAATCTTTAGTATCACATCAAAATATAAATTCGCCGGTTAGATAACCGATACCTAACACAGTTTCATAAGATAAATTTTTGAAAGTATAATTTATATTTTTGAGACAGCCAAGTAGTATTAGAATAGGGCTATAACCACATTGGGCAGAGTTTTTGATAATTTCTGGATTCATCTGGGCAATACCAACTGTATTGTGAGCTTCTAATAATTCAATTATTTTGTTATCAAATTCTTGTCCAGCTTGGTGAAAACCAGAAGGTGAGTCACTATTGAGAGCGTGTGATAAATCAGCTGAGGCAATGATAGCTATGCGTTTTTCAGAATCAGCAAAGATATTATAAAGTAATTGTCCAAATTCCAATTGGGATTTTGCATCCAATTTAGTATCACCAATCGGTAAAATTTTTATATTTTGTAAGTGTGAAGTGAGTGTTACCAAAGGTATAGAAGTGCCATGATCCAATTTAGGCTCAGTCAAAAGTTGCACAGGTATATTTCTTTCGTAAGCTTTTTCTTTTAGAATATATGGCAAAATAATTTCACCTGTCCAAGAATTATGAGTGGCAAAATCACCAAATTTTTCATAATGTGAAACAAAATTCTCACACAAATTGACAGAAAAAACATTATCAAAAGTATCACTATGTGGAGAAATAATGGCAATAACATCAGGTTTGGTCAGGTATAAATCTTGTTCAAGTTTGCTAAGTGATTCTACTGTTTTGTTGATAATGTTTTTTTTGCCTTTTCCAATACCCTCTATCAAGATGGGTGGGTGTGGTGTAATGGCTGCAAATACTATGGGCATAAATTGAATTTATAAAGTAGGAGTACTACTAGTAGTAACTACATCTAAGTTATCAATTTGTTCTACTAATTGCAAGGCCTCACCGTCTGGGATTATCAATCCAGCATAGAAATCTATCCAGACTATATTGTTCCAGTTGTAGCCATAGGTGTTGAAAGCTTTTTCATCAGTGATATGTCTTTTTTTACCATTTTCCATAACATAAATATTTGGGTTACCTTCTATACCAATTAGAGAACCATTTTTGGGAATGACTGGATTTATACTAGTTAAATTGGCAAATTCACTAGAATCAACTGTTTCAATTTCCAAAGTAGGGAAGTTTATTTTGGCAGTATTTTTGTCCAAGATAGGGGAGTAGGTATTTCCTTTTATGTAATACAGACTTTCACTGTTTTTTAATTTGACTATTCTACCTGTAACATTTTTTTCTTCCAGAGAAATTGCTTGCCCTGTAGTATAATCAGCTAAGTCAGTGTTGGCTACTTCTATAACTTCGTCTGGATTGTAGCCGATTTGTCGCACAACATCATAACTATCAAATTTTCTTTTGTATTCATTGTCTAATAAATAATAATCTGAACCATCTTTGACAATAGCATAATTGGGAAGTTTTATGTTATTGCCATATTCTAGTTTGTCTAGTTCAGATTGGGGGACTGTGACAATTAATTTTGTGTCAAAACGAGTAAGCAAAGAAGTCATGTTGTCAAATTTTCTTTTTTGTCCATTTTGAATAAGATAGATAGTTGGATCGTCCTTTGTTTTGGCCAAAGTACCATCGGGATAACTTTGTTCAAACCATGTTTGCCAAATTGTCCAAAAATTTTCATTACCGTGTAAATGAGGGGTGTAAGTATAAAGGAAAGCAGTGGCATTATTAGCAGGGGTCACACTTTCACCATCAATAATATAAGTTTGTCCGGCGCGCTTGATCCAATTTTGACTGTTCACTTTGTTGTAATAACTTCTTATTACCAAGGCTGCACTTTCTACCTGATTGGCAAAACCTTTGTAATCTTGAATATTTGAATCATCTTTGCTACAGTCATCACAAACACCAAAACCTGTGGCCCAGTCTAGTTGTTTTTGACTTGGATTAGTTTCGGTGATTAGACTTTGTTCTTTTTGAAGTTTTACCAACAAGTATTTTGGATTGATATTGTATTGTTGTGCAGAGTTGTAGATGATATAAGATGCTTGTCTGTTTTGTCCATCTTGATACTCGGTGACGAAATTGGTCAAAGTACTATTTTTTTCTTGTAAAAAAACTTGAATGTCGGTGAGGTTCATAGCATCTTTGTTTTGTAGAGTTTCGTCACTGATAATGTAATTTGGGTTGAATTCTGTAGCCAAAGAAATTTGCGGAATAAGCATGGAAATTATGACTAGGTAGGTGATTGTTTTTTTCATAGAGTCGTTTATTAGTATTATTTTCTAGTTTTTGAATTATACCATAAAAAACAAAAAAAATCTTGTGTTTCAAGATTCTGGACCGTGGGCTAGGGGATTTTTGATCCCTTCGCCCACGGTTTTTGGTTTTCCGCCCCCCCCCAACTCATGGTTTGTAGTGAAAGAAGGATATAAACACTGGTACAACCAGAGCAATAACAAATCCGCTGACTATGCCACCAACTGCACCAGCTATGGCACAAATGATGGTGTTAGCTAGGATATTGCCACTGATTGTGAGACCGACGATGAAACCCACTATCATTCCCACGAGGCCAAAAAGGTCAACACACTCATCAGCAAACTTTTCCCACTCCATACATCTCCCCCAAGATGCAGGTGGCTGTAGACGAAAAATGGTAATTCCACTTCTGTCTACTGTCAGTTTGTTTGCAGATTTTTAGGTCTGCCAAAGCTCTAATCAAAATCTTGATTTTATCTTTGGCTATCCAAAATTGCTTTACTTAGTCAAATTTAATACAATATAGTACTATTATCTTACTTTTTTGTCAATGGTTGATTTTTTAGCCAGATTTGCTATTATATAAGAGATAAGGATTAAGAATTAAGGATTATGGAGAACAACTTGGGAAAATTGTACATAGTAGCTACCCCTATTGGAAATTTGGGTGATATTACTTTGCGCGCTTTGGAAACATTGAAAAATGTTGATTTTGTATTGTGTGAAGATACGAGAGTTACTCAAAAGATTTTGAATCATTATGAAATAAGTACCAAGACTATTAGTTATCACCAGCATAGTGATGAAAAGAAAGTTTCTGAAATAAAAAGTTTATTAGAAGAAGGAAAAAAACTAGCTCTTGTTTCTGACGCTGGAACTCCTGGCATCTCTGATCCAGGCAATAAATTAATTTTTGAAATATTAGAAAATAATTCTGAAATAGAAATTATTCCAATTCCTGGAGTCTCTGCTGTAGTCACAGCTCTTTCAATTTCTGGCTTTCCAACTGATAAATTTGTTTTTCTTGGTTTTCCTCCCCAAAAAAAAGGCAGACAAATTTATTTCAAAAATTTACAAAATATTGAACATACCACAGCTTTCTATGAATCAAATCATAGAATTCTGAAAGCTGTCTCAAGTATACAAGAGTTTTTGACTCCGGAAACTAAGATTTGTATTTGTCGTGAACTGACGAAAAAATTTGAAACTATTTATCGTGGGACTGTTGGTGGACTTGGTGATATGCAGGTCAAGGATAAAGGAGAGTTTGTTGTTGTTATAAATAAACGCGGATAAATGCGGATTTTTATGCGGAATAACACAGAGATATTATGAAGATCTTATTTATGAGCAAGAAACTTAAAAATTAAAAGACGTATTTACGATATAGCAAGAGAAAATCAGCGTAAATCTACGTTATAATCACTTTAATCAGCGTTTTATATGAAAAATAAATATTACATTTCCACAGCCATTCCTTATATCAATGGTAAACCTCACATTGGTCATGCTTTAGAGTACACTCAGACTGATGTTGTGGCACGCTATCAAAGGTTAATTGGCAAAGACGTCTTCTTTTTGTCTGGTACTGATGAAAATTCTTTGAAAAATGTGCATGCAGCCGAGAAAGCTGGCAAAGGCGTCCAAGAATTTGTGGATGAGTATTACAAAGAGTTTTATAATTTCAAAGATATTTTGAATATTTCTTTTGATGATTTTATTCGTACTAGTGAAGCAAGACATTTTGTTGGTGCCAAAAAACTCTGGCAAAATTTCAAAGCAGAAGATTTGGAAAAAAGAAAATATAAAGGTTTGTATTGTGTAGGTTGTGAAGCATTTTACAAAGAAGAAGAATTGGAGGATGGCAAATGTCCAGAGCATAAGACTGAGCCAGAAGTAGTGGAAGAAGAAAACTGGTTTTTCAAATTATCAAATTATCAAGAAAAATTAAAAGAATTATTGGAAAAAGATATTATTAAAGTTGTCCCAGACTTTCGTAAGAATGAGTGGTTAGCTTTTATTGATAGAGGATTGGAAGATTTTAGTATTTCTCGTAGTGCGGAGCGTGCTCACAATTGGGGAGTACCAGTGCCTAGCGACGAAAGTCAAATTATGTATGTGTGGGTAGATGCTTTGTCCAATTATATTACAGCTCTAAACTATGGCGAAGAAAATTCAGAACTTTTTCAAAAATATTGGAATCAGACAGGACAAAATAATAGAGAAGTAGTTCACGTGATTGGTAAAGGTATAGGAAAATTTCATGTGTTATACTGGCCAGCTATGCTTTTGTCAGCTGGATTAGAATTACCAACAGCAGAATTTATTCATGGTTATTTGACTATTGAAGGTGAAAAAATGAGTAAATCTCTTGGCAACGTGATTGATCCAAAAGATGTGGTAGAAAAATATGGTACGGACGCTGTGCGTTACTATTTGTTGGGAGCGGTATCAGCCACCAAAGATGGAGATTTTTCAGTAGCTCGTTTTGAAGATTTCTATACTGCACATCTAGTAAATGGCATTGGCAATCTCACTTCTCGCATTTTGACAATGATAGAGAAATATAATGAAAATAAAATTCCAGTAGTTACCAAAGATATTTTTGAGATAAATAAATTTTGGGAACATTATGAAATTTCTTTTATTAATTATGATTTTGAAGAAGTTGTCAAAACTATCAATTCATTAGTTTCCAAAATAGATGTAACTATTTCTGAACAAAAACCTTGGGAAAAAGTAAAAGCTGGTGAAAATATTTCTGTTTTGCTTTATCAATTAGTTGAAGGACTTAGACATCTAGCTTTGTCTCTGGTACCTATTATTCCTGAAACAGCTGAAAAAATATTGAAACAACTAAATTGGGAAGTTTCAAATAATTTTGAAGAAGAAAAAAAATGGGGAATATTATCAGAAGGAAAAGAAATAAAGAAAACTGAAATATTGTTTGCAAGGCTGGAAAAACAAAAAAATTGACTTATTTAGTAATATTGACTAATCTACTGTCTTACGGGTGGCGCGAGTTTGACACATGACCTTTTTTGGGGAAGAAAGGTCGTCATACCTCCACCACCTTTACCTTCATTATAATATAAAGAGAAGATTGTTCATTTAGGGCAATTTTTTTTGTTAGCAAACTATTGACAGGATTACTAGAGTAGTATATGTTTTTTATGAGGAGACGGTGGAGAGCTCACGGGCATAGTTTTCCGGCTTGCCGAAAAAATGTAATGCTGGCTCCCTGTTGTGAGCGGTGTTGGTGTACCTCCTTTGCACCAGTACCTACAACGGGTGAGCAAACGTGAGTCCCACCGTCTCCTCCTAACTCACAAAAATCAAAATCCCTAAAAAGGGATTTTTTACTTTTTAGCTTTTTTGTAGTACAATAAAGTCATAATTTTTAAGTTCTTCTATGAATTTTACAGACATTATTTTCATAATAATTATAGGTGGTTTTGGAATTTATGGTTTTTGGACAGGATTTGTACGAGCTTTTGGCTCTCTTATTGGTACATTTTTGGGTGTTTATCTCGCTGGTAGATATTATCAAGATTTGGCCAATTGGCTCTCATCTTTTACTGGTTGGCAACTAAATACCAGTAAAGTACTTATGTTTATTATTGCTTTTTTTGTTATTTCAAGCGCTCTAGGTGTTTTGTTTTGGTTTGTAGATAGAATTTTCAAAATTGTTTCAATTATTCCTTTTGTAAAAACTTTCAATCGTCTTTTTGGTCTAGGTCTTGGTTTGATTGAAGGAATACTTAGTGTTGGTTTGTTTGTCTATTTTGTGGAAAGAATTCCTTTGTCAGAAAAGATAATGACAGGCTTGGTGCATTCTATGTTAGCTCCAATTTTGAGTGATATTGCTTCTATCTTTATTCCACTTTTACCTCAAGCTTTACAACTCTTACATTCTACAGTTGATTACGCTGAGAATTTAGTACGTTAGCTACAAACTAATAATTAGTAATTAATAACTAATAAAAATTACCTTATTTTTGATAAAATTTTAATTTTGTAATTTGTAAGTATATTGATATAGGTATTATTAATTGCTAGTTACTAATTGTTAATTTCTATTTATGATTTTAGATTCACACTGTCATCTCCAATTTCGCGGTTCAGATGAAGAGCGAGAAGAAATTCTCTCAATTTGCAAAGAAAGAGAGATTGCTTTGAATTTGGTAGGTACACAAAAGGACACTAGTAAACGTGCGGTGGAAGTTGCTGAAAGTAGAGAAAATATATTTGCGACGATTGGGATTCATCCTATACATTTATTTCCGACTCACGTGGACGAAGAGGAGTCTTCTTTTATGTCACGTGAGGAAAATTTTGATGGGGAGTATTTTGCAGATCTAGCTAAGTCAAAAAAAGTGATAGCAATAGGGGAGTGTGGATTAGATTTGTATCACGTACCAAAAGACAAACCTGTTGAGGAAGTTTTGAAAAAACAAAAAGAAGTTTTTTTACAGCAATACAATTTTGCGCAAAAACATAATTTGCCACTTGTTATTCACGTGCGTGATGCCCACAAAGAGCTTATTAAAGTATTGGAAGCTTTACCAAAGCCTATTTCTGGAGTAGTACATTGTTTTAGTGGTGATTGGTGGGCTGCGGAAAAATATTTATCTTTTGGATTGAATTTGGGTTTCACAGGTATTATCACCTTTCCCATCAAAAAAACTCAACCACAAATTCAAGAAGATCTTTGGGAAGTTGTAAGGAATGTTCCTTTGGATAGATTTTTAGTTGAAACAGACTCTCCTTATTTAGCCCCACAAAAATATCGTGGCACGAAATGCAAAGCTTGGATGATTGAAGAGGTTATAGCAAAGATTGCCGAAATGAGAAATTTGAGTATAGAAGAAGTAATGAAATTATCTTGGAAAAATAGTTTGAAAGTTTTTGATAGGATGAGAGTTAATTGATAACTAATAATGAATAACTAATAAAAAACCAGTCTCTTTCAGGACTGGTTTTAAAGTTGAGTTGGTGAGGAGAACTTGTACGCGTACAAGTCCTCCTCGGGGTTTGTGAGGACAAGGTTCTAGAATTGTCCATACACAGTGATAGCGTCGAGCTGGCTTTGAGCTACCTCACGGAAATAACGGTCAGACCGTTTACCTTCAGGTGTGTTCGAATTCACGCCACAATCTTGCATAATGATTAAGTTTTGTCAAGGGTACTGTGATTGACAGAGGATTCACCTGTGGTAAAATTTTCGCGTGTTAATTTTGTGATATATTTTGTCTAGGCAAATTATACACAACAAATTTTGTTCTATAATTGACTATTTAGAGTAAAGACTGTATAATAGCACCGTTTTTCATTATATTATTCTTTCAAAAAATATGTCTCTTTTGCCAACAGATTCTAATGATAGAAAATATATAATGTTGGGTTTGCGTATAGTGGGTGATTTTGGAGCTATAATTGCCGTACCTATTGTCGTCTTTATGCTTTTTGGTCAGTGGCTTGAGGGTAAATATGGTCATGCTCCTTGGTTTACCATATCAGCTTTTGTTTTGGCGGCCTTTTTGTCAGGCAAAATGATTCACAAAAAAGCGAAACTATATGGAGAAGAGTATAAAAGGTTAGATAAAAACGTTATTATTGACAAAAAAGAAAAAGACGATAGAGAAAGTTGAATTATTAGCTAGTCAGCAGACACAGCAGATTCAGCTAATAAGCTAATAATCACTATTTTATTTCAATTATTTCTGATGAGATTATTGCATAGTTGAAATCAATGAAATTTTATGTCTGAGATTCACATTCCTACATTTGCGCCAGAAACAATTTTTCATATTGGCAATCTTGCTGTTACCAATACTGCTATAAATGCTTGGCTTGCAATCGTCATCTTTTTGGTATTGGGAATTCTTATCAAGAAAAGTGTCAAGAATAAACCTAATAAGTTGCAAAATGCTGCTGAATTTTTCTTAGAAATAATGCTTGGCTACTTTGATCAAGTGACAGGAGATAGAAAAAAGACTATCAGATTTTTGCCCATAGTTGGTTCTATTTTCTTTTTTATTTTGTTGTCAAATTGGTTAGGTCTTTTGCCAGGTACAGGAAGTATCCATGTTGGTGAAAATATGTTGCTTCGTCCAGCCAATACTGATCTAAATCTTACTTTGGCCATAGCTCTGGTATCTGTAATTAGTTCCCATGTTTATGCTTTTATTACTATTGGTGTTTTTACACATTTGGGAAAGTTTATACAAATTAAAAATGTAATAAAAAGTTTCAAAAAAGGTCCGATGGCAGTATTTACTGCTATCATTGAATTTTTTGTTGGCTTGCTAGAAATAATTTCTGAAATCGCCAAAATAATTTCTTTGTCTCTTCGTCTTTTTGGTAATATTTTTGCTGGTGAAGTTTTGATTTCAGTTATCTCTGCTTTGGTGGTAGCTATTGTGCCTACACCATTTATGTTGTTGGAAGTTTTGGTTGGTGTTATCCAAGCAGGGGTATTTGCCATGTTGACTTTGGTTTACTTGCATATAGCTACTTCAGCTCCGCACGGTGAGGAAAGTCACTAATTATTTTTACTAAATAGTGGTTAAATTTTGACTGCTATTTAGTCTAAACAATTAGACAGTTTAATTAAAAAGATACTTAGTAACGACTTTAACCACCCCCCCCAGTCGTCAAAAAAGTATCTATAAAGATAAACTTATGCCTTTAGATCACGCGTCTATGGTGGTATTATCCAAAGCCATAGTAATGGGTATTGGTACTATTGGTCCAGCTCTTGGTATTGGTCGTTTGGTTGCTGGAGCTATGGGAGCTATTGGACGTAATCCAGAAGCTTCTGGAAAAATATTTGTGCCTATGTTATTGGGTGCAGCTTTTGCCGAAGCTATTGCTATTTATGCTCTAGTGGTTGCTTTCACTCTAAAATAAATCATTGAAGACCAAGTTTGCCAATATAATGGTAAACTTGGTTCCATTGGTTTATTTGTTTATAAGAGGATAACGCGAATGTTAGACGAATATACACTAAATAAACTCTTAATTTTATTACTTAATTGTTATTTCTTAATATATGAATGAAGAAGCTTTAAATACAAATACTGAAAGTACTGCAAATGAACAAAGTTTGCCAGCATCTTTGGGACTCAACGCTCAACTTTTTGTATTTCAACTTATCAATTTTGCTATTGTAGCTGTTATTCTCTGGTTTCTTATTTTGAAACCATTGACCAAAAAGCTGGAAGAACGCAAAAAAATGATTGACGAAAGTATTGATAATGCCAAAGAAATTGAAACCAATTTAGCTCTTAGTGAAAAAGAATATCAAGACAAATTGAAAGAAGCCAAAGCTGAAGCTAGCAAAGTAATTGAAAAAGCTCACACTGAGGCCAAACAACTTGGCGAAGATATGAAAGTAAAGGCTAAGACTGAAGTAGAAGGTATCATAGATCAAGCCAAAAAAACTATTAAAAATGAAAAAGTACAAATGATGGAAGAAATTAGACAAGAATCAGCTACACTTATTGTGACTGCTCTTGAAAAAATATTGAATGAAAAAATGGACGGAAAAATTGACAAAAAAATAATTGAAGATAGTTTGAACAGTTTAAAAAAATAATTATGAAAAAAATTTCTAATAAACAATTTGCTGAGGCTCTTTATGAATTGACTGCTGATTTGAATGTTAGTGATTTGGATGTTGTTTTGAAAAATTTTGTGAATCTCTTGGCTAAGAAACATAAAATAAAACAAACCAAAAATATTATTGCTGAATTTGAAATTATACTAAAGAAAAAACAAGGGATAGTGGAATTAGAAATTACTTCTGCTCGTGAATTGGACAAAGGCGTTGTAGAAAAAATAAAACAAGCTTTTGCAAAAGAAGTAGAGTTAATTGAAAAAGTTGATAAAAGTTTGATTGGTGGTATAAGAGTAAAAATTGCAGATAAAATTTTGGATGCTAGTGTGAAGACGCAGTTATCAAATTTAAAAAAAAGTTTAACTGTTTAAAAAATTAATAATTAGTAACTATTAACTAGTAATTTTTATAAAAAACAGAGATAGGTTTGAAAGATAATTATTATTTCTATGTATCTCAATTGTATTTCTATTTTATTAAAAAAAATTTAAATTAAAAACAGAGCTGGCAGGGTCTACAGATCTCTCGCTCCGCTCAAGATTATCAAAAAAATATGTCTACAAATCAAGTAATAGAAGAACTAAAAAAACATATTTCTGCTTTTGAAAAAACTGTGGAAGTAGAAGAAGTGGGTACTGTTATTGAAGTGGGGGACGGTATCGCTCGTATGAATGGTCTGACAAGTTGTCAATCTCAAGAGATGCTTGAATTCCCAGGTGGTATCATGGGTGTAGCTTTGAATTTGGAAGAAGAAACTGTTGGTGCCATGATTTTGGGTGAATATGAAAAAATCAAAGAAGGTGATATTGTCAAAAGAACAGGTAGAATTTTGTCGGTACCAGTTGGTGAAAAAGTAATCGGTCGTGTGGTGAATGCTCTTGGACAAGCTATTGATGGAAAAGGTGATATTGTAACTAAAGAATTTTATCCTATAGAAAAGACTGCTCCTGGTGTGATGAGTCGTCAACCTGTAGCTGTGCCAGTACAGACCGGTATCAAAGCTATTGATGCTATGATTCCAATTGGACGTGGACAACGTGAACTTATTATTGGTGATCGTCAGACTGGTAAGACCGCCATTGCGATTGACGCTATCATCAACCAAAAAGGTCAAAACATGAAATGTATTTATGTAGCTATCGGCCAAAAAGAATCAAAAGTAGCTCGTATCGTAGCCAAGCTCGAAGAAAATGGTGCTATGGAATATACTACTGTTGTAGTTGCTGGCGCATCTGATCCTGCTGCAATGTCTTTCATTGCCCCTTATGCTGGTGTCACTATGGCTGAATACTTCGCTGACAAAGGTGAAGATGTACTTATCGTTTATGATGATCTTACCAAACAAGCTTGGGCTTATCGTGAAATTTCTTTGCTTCTAAGACGCCCACCAGGACGTGAAGCTTATCCTGGAGACGTATTTTATCTTCATTCTCGTCTGCTAGAACGTGCTTGTAATTTGAACAAAGAACATGGTGGTGGATCAATTACCGCTCTTCCTATTATTGAAACTCAAGCTTCTGACGTGACGGCTTACATTCCTACCAACGTAATTTCTATTACTGATGGTCAGATTTTTTTGGAAACAGATTTGTTTTTCAAGGGTATTCGTCCAGCTGTCAACGTGGGTATTTCAGTTTCTCGTGTTGGTGGTGCTGCTCAAACAAAACCAATGAAAAAAGTTTCTGGTAAAATTAAGCTTGCTCTTGCTCAATATCGTGAGCTTGAAGCTTTTGCTCAATTTGCAAGTG
>Ga0210037_1001214_pt1 | contig 16280 bp, 14 predicted proteins | sample CryGey08umfilter_3_FD_185451 | JGI IMG/M metagenome (GOLD analysis project Ga0210037, IMG submission 185451) | Groundwater microbial communities from aquifer in Utah, USA - Crystal Geyser 4/9/14 0.8 um filter (SPAdes) (version 3) | ecosystem: Environmental > Aquatic > Deep subsurface >...
ATGAGGTTAGCGTACTAAAAGAATCCAAGTATAAAGACGCCGAGGAAAACTTCCCCGACTCTGGGATGACTTTTTTTAACATGTCTCCTGATGCAACAGAACCTACAGCCCCCAAGGAAGATCGTACCGGTAAGTGGGAGACGCCTACCACAATGATCCTTCGGAATAGTCTACCATCCAACATCGTTCAAGCATTCTTCAAACAACCGGAACTTTCTCGGGCAAGGTTTGATGCGGCTAATAAAGTATTACAGCAAGAATATATTGTAAATCATCCGAAGGAGTTTCCACAAGTAAGTGTGGAAGCTGCTCAAGCGCAGATTGATGTAAGGCAAGCCCGAGTTGACCCAAGCGTGTGGGAGCAGGCTAAGCTGGCTGGAGCGGCTCTTGCAAGTGACCCAGCCACAGGCGCGATAGAGCTTGCAAAAGGAATCGTTACCGACCCTTGGGCGGTGTCTACTGCTTTACAAGGAACATCAATTAAGCTACTGGCTACCGGGGCTAAGGTAGCTAGAATAGCTAAAATACCGCCTGCGATCGCTGCGGTGGATAGAGCAATCGGCGCGGGTATTGCTGGCGCTGGTGTGAACGTGGCAATTACAGTGGCCGCCCAAGATAAAACGCCCAACGGAAGGGATCGTGCGGAGATTCAATTCGCCGGCACTCTTGGGGCTGCGTTAGCCTCTCCGATTGGATTTATCTTTGGGAAGGGCGCAAAGGCTAGAGAAACCCTGCAAACTATTCGTAGAAATAAAACCACAAAAAACCTAAAAGCGCCTGACACTGACCTTGCTAAAACGATGAATGATGCAATTGATGACTTGGCAAAGGCTGAGTCTGTTATTGATATGGTAGCGGAGAATATAATTGAGGGTCGAGGGACTAGTCCAATTGGGGCAGCTTCAAAAGAGTTAGATGAAATCTTTACCGTAGTATCCACAGAACAACTTGATACTTTTTTCGGGATTGGGACTAGGTCCAATTCAATTACTGGTGAAATAGAACTTATAACAGACCTAAAAACTTGGCGAGCAAACCGAGCGGCAGAGCTTGAAACTCTCTTTAATGATCCATCTATTTATACTAAATATCAAAGTCAGCTAGTAATTAAACGGGCTGACTTAATGCGCTCCCGCCAGCAGGCCGAGGCCGCAGCAATAAAAAAGCAACAACAAGAGTTTGCACAAAAAGAAGTTCAGAACCTCGCTCAGCGGGCTAGACTTCAGGAAGAGTTTGATAATGCGGTAGAAGCTAGAAACTTAGCTGAGCAAAGAGCAATCATTGAAGATGCTCAAAAATTAAACGAGGACTTTATTAAAGAAGCTTCCTTGAATGAAGCTGACGCTATGCAAGCGGCTTGGACGGAAGATGTTCCCACTATTCGTAATACTATGTTACGGGCTTCCAGTCGAGCGGATAAGATTCGCCGGCGTGGGCAAGGTGGATTTGCAGATATAGATAATATGCTTGCCCTTGGAGTTGGGGTAAGTGCAATAACGGCGGGGCTAGCATTGTTTCCCGGTGATAGTGAGCGAGGAACGCTTGCAGCTATTATGCTAGGGGCTATTACTAAAGGTCGCCCACCGAGGCGGTTTGTTTCTCAGGGAATTCTGCCCACGTTGGCAGCCGCATCCACGCATAGCATTAGAAATATTCCCGAAAAAATGGTGTCTAGGTATATTACGCGGCACCTCGGGAAGGACACTGACCCACTTCGACAAGTGCATAGTGACCTTATTCCTGACGGAAGTGTTGCTGATTTAATGGCATCAGTCCTTCATGAGCAGCCCGTTGGGAGAAGGGCTACTAATAGTGAGTATACCTCAAACAGCCTAGGGGTTCACCCGTCTGAGGTTATTGCTACTGATGTTGTAGTTGATCTTAATCCCAGGAACATATTTGAGATCCGAGACTTGGTTAAGTTACTTGACCATGTTGCAGATTATGCTAGGACCATCCCTGAAGAAAAGTTTGGCCAATATGACTTTCCGCGATTGGTTAGGGAAACGGTGGATTGGGATAAGAAGAACGCCGCCCTTGCCGAGAAGGCTAGAAAGAAAGCTCAAAACGCACCGGCGACAAAACATAAGGAGTACCCAGACGGTTCTTACTGGACACAATTAACTGAACCGGGTCAGTTTGCCCATGAGAGTGATTTAATGGGGCATTCGGTTAGAGGGTATGAGGAATCTTCTACCCTTGGCGGCGATCCTACTTATGGCTTTGGAGGTTTTCAAAGTATTAAAGACGGCACCGCTAAGATATTTTCACTGCGAACGGAGGATAACCTTAGCCACGTAACAGTAGAACTTGGGCCGATCCCCGATATAGATATGCTTGATAAGGCTCTGCGTGTGGAGGCTCAAGAAGTACTAGGGCTTAAGAATCCTGGGGATTATTTTGACGTACTTACGTTTGCCACTGAGGCGATGGCAGGAAAGTTTGGAGATACCATAAAGCAAAATGCTACAAAAGTTGTAGATGAAATTATGTCGCTTAATGATGCTAAAAAGTATACTGTATACCAAGTACGCGGCCGCGCTAATGAAGTCCCTAATGAACGTTACCGAGCCGCTATTGATGACTTAATTCGGCAGGAGGCGGGTGGCCGTGTGGCAGAAGATGCTGGCTGGTCTGTTAGAGACCCCGTAAAACTTGCTCGTGGGGAACAAGGCGGCTTCATTCACCCTGATTTATTGGATCTAGTAGCCAAGGGACTTGTAGTAACTGGCGGCGTTGCCCTTGGCGTTGCCCTTGCTCCTGAAGATCGGCGGCTTCAATCAGGAATACTCGGCGGTTTGGCGGGTTTACTTGTTCCTAGCGGAGGCACGGTAGCTAGTCGATTGCATCAGGCCGGCGCAATGTCCTTGGATGGCTCAAGACTTGCTGGCATTATCTTTGACGGAATGTCTGCGGTACAGGAAAAGGCTCTTATTACAAAAGCGAAGGCCGGGGATTCTAATAGCCTGCGCACGCTATTCACTACCCATAAAAGCCGCTTGACTAGAAGTCTATCTCAAGATATCCGGGATGTTCATAGGTCTGCCGGGGTAGATATAGATGATATCGTGCAAGAGTCTTTTATTACAGCCTTTGAGAAGTTGGATAAACTTCAAGATGGCGTGCAATTCTACACTTGGTTGTACGGGATTGGGAAGAACAAACTTAGGTCTGCCGCACAGTTAGGTCGATTGCGTAAGACGGAGCCAATAGAGCCAAACATTATCCAAAATGATATGGCAGAACTTGGGGAACCCGCTTACCGGGTGGAAGAGAACGCGCCGGGACACTTAGATACTCCTGAAAACATGGCGATGAATCAGGAAATGCTAGAAGTTATGAAAAGAACTATGGCAGATTTAAGTGAGGATAAGCTTAAAGTATTTTTGCTTCATGAAGACGGTGTTCCCACAGCTGATATTGCAGCCTCCCTTGGAATTACCTACAATAACGCTACAGTAATCCTTCATCGAGCTAAGGCTGACATTGAGAAGGGTATTCAAAAATACTTGAATGTTAAAGGCGGCGGAGCAGCTAGTTTTGTCCGAGACGCCGGGACGGAGAATCGAGTAGGGAGGCTTCCTAAAATACCTCGAAATCAGCAGGGCGTAGTTGACCCTACGGTACTTAAGATTGCCATGTATGTAGGGGCTGGAGCCGCCTTAGGAACATACTTTCGCAGCGAAGATAGCCCTCTCTTTGGTGGTGGGTTAGGCGCGTTGATAGGATTTGGGCTGGGAACTAAAGGAGGCGGCCGAGCCTTGCATGGGGTAGAAACTGCCCTTGGCATGGTGGATTATAGAATTAAAAAGATGGATCCGCAGTTGTGGAAAAAGACAAAAGAGCACGCCCTTGGAGAGTTACTCGGGATTGATAAAGGACTACAGGCGGTCGATCCTTTTTTGGTTTTGTTAAACCGGCTTCCCCCGGAACATCAGTCTGTTGTGTGGCAAGCATTGTCCACGGAAGAGCCTGCCGTTATAAGTAAAGTATTACAAGCGGCTGGTGGGGATGACTTAGTTACTGCCCATAAGCCCCTACGGGAGTGGATCAAAACTCGTGGTGCGGATTTAATTAAACTAGGTTTAATTGATAAGGCTAATGACTGGCATTACCCACAACGAGTTAAAGACTTGGAAGGTCTACGGCAGCATCTGGATATACAGAGCCGGGCTTTTTTAGACCGCGCATTAGCAAAGGCGGAGAAAAGAAAAAAAGCTACTGTGGGAGAGTCCTTAAGCGAAGGTGAAAAGGACGCAATTATAAATAATATATTGAAGGGCTTTAGGTATAAAGGGGATAAACTTCCGGGGTTCGCAAAGCGTCGGGTTATTCCGCAAGTTACTCCAGAGCTTCAACCGTTTTACTATTCCCCCACTGAGGCTATGCACAGTTTTATACGGGATAGTGAGAAGGCTATACAAAAAGCTAAGTTTTTTGGTGCCCACCGAAAGGTTAAGAAGTCTGAGGGAAAGACGTACACGGACACAGAGGAATCCATTGGTAGCATTACGAGAGCTTTGCGAGACTCGGGGAATATTTCGGACGATCAAATATTTGAACTTGCTGGTATGATTAGAGATCGTTTTGGGCCGGGGGAACGGTCTATGAATTCGTTCCTTCAAGGAACAAAAAACTTAGTTAGTGCTGGTTTGCTTGGGCAGATATACGCTACCGTTACCCAGATAGGAGACGGCATTATTCAGGCGGGCCTTCAAGGACTCCGGCCGTCCATACTAGCGGCTGTTAAGTTAATAACTAAAAACGCTGATATTGACGCAAAGCGGGCAGGCATAACCGAATACCTAGCCGCGGATTTTGTAGGTACTGACTGGACATCAAAGGTACAAAGGGCATCCTTTAAGTATTCTGGTTTTAAGTCTGTTGACTTAGCCATGAAGAGCTTTGCGCTACAGGCCGCTTTTGAAAATCTTAAAATGCAGGTTAAGTCTAAAGGAGGTATGAAGAAGTTTAGCGAAAAATATGAATCGGCATTTACGAAAGATGAGTTTGCGCAATTAACTAAAGAGCTTAAGGAAAAGAAATTATCTGACCTTAGTCGATTGGTTTCTTTCATGGAACTTGGTAGAACGCAGGTTATGAGTATGTGGGATACCCCGCAGATGTACCAAGCTCATCCTAATGGACGCTTGTTCTATCATTTGACCCTATTCAATCTTCGCGCCGCTAATGTGTTTAGGGAAGATGCTTTTGCTAAGATTGCTACCGGAAAGCCTGTGATGATAGCTAGAGGTTTGAAGACTCTTGTAGGTTTGGGGTTGGCGTATGGAATTGCCGGGGCAAGTACAGATAAGATTAAAGCTCTTTTGTTGAACCGCGATGTAGAGTTTGACCCAATGGACGTTCCGCTTAATACGGTAGAGGCTATGGGATTTAACATGTATGATTATGATAAGATGCAACGGTCTAGAGAGCCACTTAAAGAGGCAATCTGGGCTAGGGGTGTGCCGCCGACCGTTAAAGTTATTGGTGGCATCCTTACCCGACCGCCAGAAGATAGCGTCCGATTGATCCCGGTAGTAGGCCGACCCGCCCACGAATTTTTTATAAAGGATGAATAATATGAGAGGCCCAAGAGACTATTTTGCTTTAGGGGATTGGAATGCTGTTTGTTACTGTTGTGGTCATAAGTACAAAGCCAGTGAATTAAAAAGACACTGGCAAGGTTACTATGTTTGTGATGGTTGTTGGGAGCCTAGGCACTCACAAGATTTTGTGCGCGGAGGGAAGGATGATCAAACTCCTCCGTGGACACAAGTTCGGCCGGGAAATGTCTTTGTGCCAGAGGCTCCTACAGTTGGCACCATTGCGCAGCCAGGGGACTACCCAATTCATGATGATTAGTTATTGTTTCAGGTTGTAACGTTTAGTTATCCCCACCAATCCATTCATAGAGCTTTTCCCCGGTTTCGGGGGAGAGCTTTATTTTTATCACTCGCATACCTTCAAGGGTCTGTTCAATACCCAGGAGAGCTTGAGCGTCTACATCACGGTAGAACTTAGTTAGAATAACCCTTTTAGTAGTCACTCCAATCTGTTGGATGTAAGACTTAATCAATTCGGTAGAGTCCGCATTCTTAGCCCGGCCAAGCCCACCGAAAGTTTTAGCCATTTTCTGCTCGGCGTTCTCAAGCAAGGACAAACCTCGCATGAAGTCTTGCGCTGTGATTATCAATGAGTCATCACGGCTTACACTGGAGAGTATCATAAGTTTACGTAGGTGGGTTGCCCGTCGTTCACAGTAACCCGCGAACCTAGTATCAGCTATTACAGGTTTTCCGTCAGTCAATTCTCCATCTTGCTTTATGTACCAGTTTATGTACAAATCTCGGGCTTCGGCGTCCATAGTTATTTCCCCTGCCAACTGAGCTATTCGCTCTAAGTCTCGTACAAGGGCTTCACCAAGTTGAACCTCCCGTTCAGATATGTTGTGTTCTGCAATTGTCCGGCGTTTCTTATCTTCTACAATAAAGATAATACGACTAGTAAACCCACCACCCACAGCTTCGTGGGGAATCATAGATTGTAACCAATCAGGGGCCGTGCCACCCAGAAGATTCAAGCACAACCCTACCAAGGAGTCCTTCCCTCGGGAGACTGTTTCATACTCCCATTCGTCCTTGGAATCATACCAGTCCGTTAAGTTAGCCAAGTAAGCAATATCACCCTGTCCGAGAAATACTGAGAGTTCCTCACTAAACGCTGTAATGGCACAATGAAACTTGGTTTTATTATCTGCGGGATCTTTGAAGTTAGTAATTGCTCGCTTCATGGCTAGGATAAGGGCTTGCCTGCCGCTGGAAGATTCTGGCGCTACACTTATGCCCGGAACTTTCCGAAGCATATCTTTGGCAATTCCAATAGCTCCACCCTTGCGAGTTCTGCCAGAAGCTCCCACAAGAACGACGTAAAGATTAGGATAAATAACTTGTCCAAGGCCCCATTTTAAGTATACCCTACGTTGAAGGGCGCCAGCTACAACTGAGAGGGAGCACCACTCATGGTATGAAAGAGGGGACTCTGTATTCTCAGTGTACTCGGTATAAGTGCTCAACCAATCACTGAGTTCCCTCATTTACACTCTCCAGAATCCGTTGAAAATCCGCGTAGGTTCTTACATCTTTCATACCATCAGCGTTATCTGTGCCAGCCTCACCCCAGTTCCATCCCATTTTGAAGTCACTTGCGATGGTAAAAGTTCGACCAGAGTAAGTTAGTTCCGGGGAGGTATACAGCTTGATGGTTTGTATTAAGTGGTTAAACTTTTCTTCTGTGTCAATGGATGTAAGGGGAACTTGCATAAGAATGCTATCATGCACTTGAGCTAGGATGTCTAAGTTATATCCAGCTATACCCGTTAGGGCAGGATCCGCGTAGATGAAAACCATACCTTGGTTTAGAGAATCTACAACCGTTGATTGAGGAATTGCCGAGTATGCGGCCTTCCAAAGAGACTCACCCCAAGCATCCATGAAGCGAATACGCCTACCCATACAGTTTACAAGGGTTCGGTCTTTTTGAAGCTGCCGCTTAACATTGTCATACCATAGGTGAATGCCTGGGTAGATTTTATGGTAAGCGCTAACAATACGCTTTCCCTCAACCTCCAGGATTTCATTTATAAGGGAGAAGTTCTTAAAACCTTCCCCGTAATTTAGGCCATGGTTAGACTTTTTACCGCACTGCCTAACAGACATTGTGCGGGGCAGGCCATCAAAATGCTTTAGAATATTATCATTCCCTCGAATGAGTTTAATCTTATCCGCATCCGACGTGTGGCCGATTAGCTCATTATCCCACTTTACAATAGCTTCGTCAAGGTTAAACATAAGACTTGCGGTGTGGACATGTACGTCTTTGCCCTGCTCAATAGCAGCAATCATGTTAGCATCGCCGCTGACATAGGCAACAACTACCCACTCTGCTTGCCGTTTGTCCACATCTAAAAACACATACCCCGGATCAGGTACGAGGAATTGCTTAAAGGCTTGGGGCAAGTTTTGTAGATTTGCCCCTGTACCAAAGATTGTTTTGCTAGAAGATAATCTACCGAACTTCGTTCCGCGCGGATTGAATGACGCTCGAAGGCGCTCATCTTGGTCAAACTCAATAGTAAGATAGGTGCTGTATAGCTTAGCTAAGCCCCGGATTTCCTGAACCAGCTTTGCCTCATACATGCCCGGTCGATTAGCGGTGCCGCGCGCTATTCGTTGAAGGGCCATATCATCAACGGATATATTACCGGCCTTATTTTTGTATGGAGAAACACTCCGCTCAATGTAGAAAAAGTTCTGACAATCCTTGGAGGAATTAACATTCAAGGGTCGACCACAAAGAGCGTTTAGTTGATTTTGTTTTTCTTCCTGGGTTTTCAGGATAAAAGTTCTAGTCTTTTGCAAACGCTCTTGGTCAACTTTAATTCCCCGAGTTTGCATAAACATTAGCACTGGAAACAATCGAGTTGTCAAGTTGTATGTTTGCATGTATTGTTCTTTTTCTAACGTTTCCCATATAGCTTGCTGAATCTCCAATGTACACGCCGCATCAAGGGCGTTGTACTCAAGGAACTTTTGACTGTGCATGTTAGTCTCCGCAAGTGGGGCAGCTACCGACAATAGCTAGAATATCTGACAAAGCCTTGAATGGCCCGGTGAGGCCCTTTGAGTCATCTGGGGAAGATGGGTTTAAGTTACTCAGGAGGCAGTAATACCAGCCGTCGGATTTTAGGAAGGTAACAATTCCTAACTTTGGGATCAGTAGCTCTTTGTTGGCCATTACGATTCGTCCTTAATGTTATTAAACTTAACCATATCCTTCCAGTATGGTTGGTTTCCCAGATAAATGCTACCCAAAAAACCAAGACCTTTCTTCAACTCAGGATACATAATCGAGTGCGCTATCATGGTATCGTAGATTGGCCCATCTACTACAATCCCGCATCGAGTCAGCAGGAATTGTATATCAAAGATAAGGTTTTGCCCTACCTTTATGGTGTGCTTATTGCCCAAGATAGACTGAATCCCCCGGTAGATTATAGCTTCCTCCTCCACCGACCAACGCTCATCCAGAGGAATGGAACACGCTAGGTTTGCATTACTGGAGAATGCAATAGATGCTAACTCGTAATGGGTAACTTCAATATCAAAGGACACAATCGGCTCACCCCGGAAGTAATCTATCCAGTCCATTACTTCACTAAGGGAATTAAACGTATAAGCTAGCTTACGGTCAGGCACAATTAGGGACTTAGTGCTAGCCTCAATTTTTGCTTTTTGTAAGTCGTGAGAGATTAGATATCGCCCAAGATAGTTCCCTCGAATTGTATCTCCCGGCGGAAGCGTCGGAATTATTTTGTTACAACTTGTAATTTTATCCACCGCTCGGAAGACATAACCACGGTAAGTGTTTATGTTAGCGGTTCCACAAAGAATCTGGGATGCCATAGGCCCACATGCGATAATTACATTAACGTCCAGTGAGTTTATTTCTTCGTAGAAAGCTTGCACATGAGGAAGTGCCTCCGGTAGGATTTGCTTTTTGTACTCTTGGTAAAAAGCTCCCACGTAATCAGGGACTATTTTGAATACATTAGTGAGGTATAAATCACTTTTGATAAAACCAGCGCTGTGAAAGCATTGCTCTAACACGGTTCCGGCTGGCCCGCTGAAGGGTTGCATACTGCGGAGGTCAAACCGATTAGGAAAATCTCCAACGATGGCAACTTTAGCCGCCGGAGATCCGCAGGGTTTAATTAGTTTAGGTGCTGTTTCTGGGAGAAACATACTAAGCCTCGCTGTTGGTAGACTGAGCTATTACTTCTTTGAAGTCTTTCTCAACTTCAAGCAAAAAGCGGTCTTTGTATTCTCCATTTATATCAAATCCGAAGGCGTGAAATCCAAGGCTAAAAGCACTCCGGAGAGTCATGCCGCTGCCAAGAAAGGGTACCAAAATCGTCTCATTACCAAATAGGAATATGCTAAGGATACGATCTATCAGCCACTTTGGGCGCTGCGTTGGATGGTACTTATCTGCTGGCGGCAGGTGCGGGCCGGTAAGTACATTTAAGGCTCCGGGTTTGTTCAACATAGCCGCACCTTTGCGACACACAAGGAAGGTCTCATAACCCTTGGCCAGTGCCGAGTTAGGTTGCATAGATTGTCCCTGGGATTTAATCCAGACTGCGGGGATATCATCTACTTGCCATCCGGCATCTTCCAATGATTGCTTAACTTCAGTATACCAAGTTTGTCCATACCAGAATACCATCCAAGCATCTTTGTATGTAACTCGGAAAAGTTCTGCCGTTAGTTTTTGTAAGAACTCTTTATAATCGGTGGACTTAATTTCAGCATACGAGGAAACTAAACTACCAGAATCGTCATTCTGACCTTTTTTAGTATTAGCTAAGTCAATACCGTAAGGAGGATCACACTCAACAAAATGTATTTTCCCTCCTGTCCGAAGTTTGCTAAGCTCGGTAAAGGCGTCCGCAATTATGTAATGATTGTTTGCCATGCTAAGAGCGTTGGCAAGCCCAGAGGCAGAGGCTTCTCGGGAAGATTCTATGCGAACATCTTGATGCTTTCGTAGCGCAGATGTGATTTTATTCTCCTCATAACGCTTCAACATGCGCATGGCATCTTGCATAGAGTCGCAATCCCTAATGTCAGGAATTACCTTCAGGGCTTTTGCCAGTTGAATGTACCGAGACATGGTAGCGATAGACTCTTCCAACAAACAGCTAGCCTTTCGGATACTCCAATCAGGGTCTTTTTCCCGGTACAACTGGTCTACTTCAAAAATCAACTTAGCTTTTTCCTGCCAGGTAAAATCCTTACGATGCGCGTTTTCGATTAGCTCCACTTCCCGGAGGTCAAGCAAGCCAGAACTTTCCCGGATCAATGCGGGAACTTCCTTCAATTGTAGGCAGGTTGCGGCATGAACTCGACGCCCACCCGCTTGAAGGTTGTAATCACTATCAAGAGTTATGGGCTGAAGGATTCCTTTTTCCCGGATAGATTGAATCAATTCTTCAATGTTACCCAAGTCCTCCCGGAAGCGAACGCCTACTTTAATGTCACTCAGTTTTACGTATTTTAGTTTAGTTGTGCGGGCCATGATAATCCTTAGAGTTGGGCTAAAAGAGTTTCAATTTCTGCCTCGGAGAGACCCGCTAGCAGAGCTTCTACTTTGCCAACTCTACTCTGACTGCCCTTCTTAGCGGCTCGCTTATTTCTGTTCACGGTAGCTGGCTTGATAGACTCGCGGCGTCGTCGAATATCCCTCAGCCGTTGAATTAACTCAGCCTCCGTAAGGTCATCAATTGGATCAACGATATCGTCTATGTTCATAAGAACTCCAAAAAATCCCCTCAGCAATTGTTCGCTGAGGGGATTGGGTTAACTAATTACCGCCGACGCGCCGGAGCCTTTACCTTAGCTTCCGTCGTGAGCTTTGGAAGACGCAGACGATTGTAGATGTTCCCACTATCATCTACTTCACTCAGCGTAAGCTCACAAGTTGCCTCAGCACCAAGGGCCTGTACAGCCAGTTGCTCCAAGTCAATCCCATCATTGTTGATAGGCAGACTAAATGCCTGCATAAAACGCTTGAAGTTCAGGCTTTTAATCTTAACCGTACCCGGCTCATCCCCTTCGTTTGGAAAGGTGATGAAGTGAGACAGCATAGGCGCGTTGTCATTGTCAAGAATGTTGATGCCCACACGAAGCATTGGGCTACCGGGATGCTTGCTGTTAGGTCCAGTTGCCGTAACCTCGCAAGAATCAATCCGCAAGGAATAAAACCCCGGCGATACGGGCTTGTCTTCTTCTACTTCGCTAAAGTTCATCGAGATAAAGGTCATACAATTGCTCCAGTTTAATGGGACATTTTGTCCAAAGCCGGTTTCCCGGAATTAGTGGGTTTTCCCCACAAAAGGAAACGTTTCATTATGAAACATTCCCTTTATGCTGTATCGTAATTAGTGCTTACGATATAATGTTTTTCCACAATCCTTGCAGATCACCTTGAACCGTAGATCATACGGGGAGTGCCAGCCAAAGTAACAGAAGAGTCGTTTCATTAGGAAACTCCATAAGAGTCTTTCCAGATTCTTCCCAAGCCTTGGTTTTCAAGCGGCTTGGAGAAGTCCAATGTAACATCTTCATACGGGGATAGGCCTTTGAAGGAGGTTCGTACGGTTGTAGTCATTCGATCAGGTACAGTTTGGATTCTATACGCCATTCCGTCCGGGGTAGACTCGCATTCAGTTACGAAAATATCAGAAAAAAGCAATGGGATTTTAGTGCTCAGGCGGCCGGTCATCATAGGCTTTCGGAATACCCGCTGTGTCAGGTTATCCTGCTTCATTTCCAGATGACCAGTCATGTAGATTGTTTTGCCTAACCCAAGCAGGGCACGACACACATTGGTAAATGCAATCATCTGTGGGCCATAGTCATCTTGGTTCGGCCAGGCTCCAGGGCGGCCATTGATTGAAAGGATTCTATCCATAATGAGGTCGAGGAAAGTTGTAGCACTATCCATTCCAATTACGTCAAAATCATTAAAGAAGCCATCGGATAAACGAGATTGGAAATCTTCTTCCCACTGCCGGTATACGTCAGAGACGTTATTTCCAGGGCTAACGTCACCCTTCCCCTTTGCAAGTGACTTTGCGCTGAGGTTTAGATTTTCCGGGAGGAATGCCTCGTATTCTACGTCATATCCTCGCAGAGACAGGCTCGCGTTTGGGTCGAAGAGGTATACAAACTTCTTCCCCGGCAAGGTCAGAAGTTGAGTTGTCTTTCCGCTGCCAGTATCCCCAAGCATAAGGAACGCGTGATTTTCTCCAGTGATATCTTTTGCATTAGCCATTTTGTGTTTCCTCTTGAGTAGTCAACAACTTAGTAAGACCCAAAATAGAGAAAGGTTCCCACACTTCCTTGATGAATCCCGGAGGTGGGGCGCTCATCTTGCTTGGGTCTGCACAGGTTCGGCAGATGTCTAGGAACGGACAGCTACCAAACTTTCCATAACAGCTATCTTCGTTGCGCTTGAAAGTTCCTTCAGTAAGTTCTCCCGCTTCAGCGAATGCGGCCTTGTCCTTTTTAATATCTTGTATCCATCGAGTAGTATCCACTAACCACTCTTGCAAGAGAATCGCTGAATGGTTTATGGGGATTAGTTTGAAAGCATCGTGGACTTTTTTATGCACCAATGAAGCGTCTACCCATACTTGCGGAGCGTTTTTGTCCGGGTAGTAAAGGCTTCCCATGAATTGATAGCCCTTTACTTGACTGCTGGAATACCAGCTATCCACGTAGTCCGATCGGAAGTTTCCGATAGTAGCGTATGCGGTAGTTGTTTTATGTTCCAGGATAATTGTTTGCCCTTGGTAGAAGATTGTCTTATCCAAGCGCCCAATGTACCAAGTGTCGTCCACCGTTGGCATGGGAACAGCTACAGGTTGCTCACAACTTACTAACTCACATTCATGAAGAAGACGTCTCCGTGTGTGGAGGTAGTTGTCTAACATTTCCTTAGCAATGGTTGGAGTCCGAGGAGAGTATTCAGAATCTTGGGACAACGATGGCACAGGGTTAAACCCATTGCGTTCCCACTCTTGAACGAATGCTTCATATGCCAGGTCTACCACGTCCCTGTGAGGAAGGTCTTTGTTAGTGTACAAAGCGTCCATAGAGTTATGCCAAGACAACCCAAATACTAGGGGTATAGCTGTACCAGTTCCACGCCATTCCAGAACATGCCGAATGAAGTAAGACCTAGGACAAGTTTTGTAAGAACTAATTTGCGTATTATCGTAACATTGTTGGGGTAACATTTAATTCTCCAAAAGGTCATTCGTAAGAATGAGGTCTTGCTTTTTATACTTTCCGTCCACAAAAAGTAAGTAATGCACCTCCCCGTAACGATCGGCAAGAATTGCTGTAGCAACGCAGCACAAACTACTCAAGCCGTTAATCAATAGCATATCATTGGGCTGAGCGTCGGCAAGCGCGACTTTAAGTTCGCGGAACATTTGGGATAGGTCATTCCGACGAGGCGGAGTGGATAGGCAGAATTGGATTTCTCCAAATCGGAGGGCGTCAGAGTAATCATGCCCGCCATCCGTTAAGATGTATACTTTATTCATATAGATTCCCTTGTGATAAATTGGGCACCTGACAACGGTTAGGGTTAACTCTAACCGCTGCCAGATGTTTACATGACTTACGCGGAACGAAGGGCGCGAATACGAGCCAAAAGTTCCTTCTGCTCATCGGGCGTGAGCTTGCTGAGGCTATCCGACACCTTATCCAGAGCAGACTTATGCTCCCGAGGCTTACGAACACCTGGCACATAGTTGTTCACAGCGGCAGCTGCTGCAACCGGGTCTTCAAGGTTAGCTCGAATGATATTCTGGAACGTGATAGTGAAGTTAGCTTCAGCCGCATCATATACAGCCGATTCCCCAAAACGACCCACCAGGCCAGCGAGGTCTGTGGGCATGTCATATTCTACAACAACTTTCTCGGGGTGGTTCTTGCTCTTGGCGGAAATCTGTACCATTTTGAACTCCTTACTAGGTAATGTGCAGGATTGCACGGGTAATCCCTGATTGTTTCACCATGAAACAATCCGGGGAATTAAAAATAAGGGAACCGGGCTTGATTGGTTTTCATTTTGTTTGGTAATCATATCCCATTCGGGGGAAAAATACCAGAGCCTGCAATGGCGTCACATGCCCATGTCCACGTCATTCCGGAACCGAATAAAAACAGGTTGCCGCGGCAGCTCTTTTTGCCCAAACCCCTTATACTTGTAAGTAATGATAGTATGCAAAAACCAAGAGCGATAATCCCACACTTGCTTTCGCAGGGTTTCACTAAAGCCCGTGCCAATTGAAAAGATATGACCAGTCCTGAGGTCTTCTACTACAATAGCCCCAAGAGTATCAAGGGTTTGTTTATTCCCTTGGCTATGCCCGCGCTCCGTTAGGCCTAAGGCGCTAACAGCGGGAGCATTGTTATTCTGTTGCAGGGGCCTAAAATCAATTACCCGAGCTTCGGCTGTTTTGAATTGAACTACCTTCAGCATCCACGATTGTTTTACTGTACTACGCCCATATTTGTAAGGGCTATCAGGGTGCCGGAGAACAACGCCCTCATGCCCGTTAGCGAGGGTTGTTTCTTCGTATTCTTTTAATTCGTCCGCACTGAATAAAAGGGTTTGCGGGATAACCGTAATGTAAGGGTTCGGGTATAGGTTTTTCACCATATTAAGGTGAGCAGAGCGAGCACTATACGGGGAGTTCCTCCGGGAAACTTCTGTTGTGTCGAAGACATTAAGGCTCAAGGGGCGCAAGTCTCCATTGGTCATGACACTGGAGAATGGATCATGCCCGTCAGAGGCCATTAACTCTCCCTCAAAGTGATTATACGCTACGGGCGCACGTCGAGCGATTTGTTGGGCTGCTTCGCTAGGGATTTTCTTCAGGGAACGACTATACATCACGCCATCTTGGATAATTCCCCTAATCCCATCAAGTTTCGGGGAAGCTAACATCGGCCAAGGGAGCTTAGTTAAATCCTTTGGGGCATGAATTGCTAGCATTGGGCGAAAAATTGGAGGATTCATCATTCATCCTTTCCGTTCAATTGCCTGGAGGATATATGCCGTATTTGTCTAGTTACGGCAAGACTAGAGGGAATGTTATCTACCCAATCGTCCCAGATTTCGTCTAAGTCAGCTTGGTCTTTAGAGTACCCAAACTTAGCGAGCCGGGTAAATATAGCAGTTTCATACTCAGCTAATGTTTTTTCGATCATCTTAATCTCCTTGGGCGTAGTAGGCGGCTTCAGAGCCATCGTAGTCGGGTTCATATCGCCGGTCGTCTGGCGTTGTGTCACAGTCACGCACTTCTCCACAGATGGAACATTCCATGCCCTTTATGGTCACTGTTCCATAGGCATCGTCATAAGAATCATCGAAGGACTCCCACTGGTGGTCACAGGGGGCAGCGGTTTCTTCGGTGTCCTCGGGGATTTCAAGTTTCTTTTTGAGGTTGTTCATTCGTTACTCCTTGGGTGGTCAGGGGTAGCAATCGGCTTCCACGCCACGACGGTAACGCCGGAGCCTAAATAATCGACTACCTTTACCCTTCCCGGTATTGGCCCAGGATCGCGCAAGACAAAGAACCAGTCGCGCACCAGAGGCCCGACATCAGTGGTTGCCCTGTGCAGAGCCTGTCCCGGCAG
>Ga0210037_1001245_pt1 | contig 15986 bp, 10 predicted proteins | sample CryGey08umfilter_3_FD_185451 | JGI IMG/M metagenome (GOLD analysis project Ga0210037, IMG submission 185451) | Groundwater microbial communities from aquifer in Utah, USA - Crystal Geyser 4/9/14 0.8 um filter (SPAdes) (version 3) | ecosystem: Environmental > Aquatic > Deep subsurface >...
GGGGCTGATCACGTTGTTGGCGGCGCGCAAAATGGCGCTGGTGGAGCGGTAGTTTTGCTCCAGCTTGATGACCTTGAGCGCGGGGAAGTCGACCGGCAGTTTTTTCAGGTTATCCAGCGTGGCCCCGCGCCAGCCGTAGATCGACTGGTCGTCGTCGCCCACGGCGGTAAATCTGGCCTGGTTAGGCGGGTTGCCGCCCACCAGCAGTTTCAACAACGCATATTGCGTGGCGTTGGTGTCCTGGTATTCGTCCACAAGAATATGGCCTGCCAGCCCTTGCCATTTATGCCTGACGTGCTCATGAGTTTCTAGCAATTTGAGCGGCAGGCTGATCAGGTCGTCAAAGTCCACGCTCTGGTAGGCGGCCAGGCGCTCTTCATAATGCGCCATCACTTTGGCAACGATGCGCTCACTGTCGTTGCTGGCCTGCGCTGCAGCCATGGCCGCGTTCAAGCCCTGGTTTTTCCACAGGCTGATGGTCCATTGCCAGCTGCGTGCGGTGGCGGCATCCACACTGCCGCCCGCATCTTTGAGGATGCTGGTGATGTCGTCGCTGTCCAGAATGGAAAAGTTGGGTTTGAGCCCCAGCGCCGTGCCGTCTTCGCGCAGCAGGCGCACACCCAGGGCGTGAAAGGTGCAGATGGCTGCGTCTTTGGCGGCTTTACCAATGAGACCCCGGGCGCGCTCGCGCATCTCGGTGGCCGCCTTGTTGGTGAAGGTGATGGCAAAAATGCGTTTGGCCGGCATCCCGGCTTGTATCAGCCGGCCAATTTTGTGCGTGATGACCCGCGTTTTCCCCGAGCCCGCGCCAGCGAGCACCAGGCACGGGCCGTGAAGGTAGTTGACGGCTTCTTGTTGGGCGAGGTTGAGACCGGCGGTGCTGGCGTGCGTCATGCGTAATACGCCGCCACAAAATCCTCAAACGGCGCTTGGTGCTGACCGTCGAGCTGCGTCTGCGCTTGCAACGACGCTTGTGCTGCCGCTTTAAAGCGCGTCATGGTTTCATCGGGCAGGGCTACGGCTTGCAGGGCTTGCGTGTGCGCTTGCGACATCGCAAAGGCAAAGTCGAAATAGCCACCATGTTGCTTGACCGCTTCAATCACTTGCGCCGACGGTGTCAGCTCGGGCTGGTCGATGCGCTGACGCAGGGCTTGCAGCGCCTGTTGGTAGCGCTGACCACCGTAGGCCGCGTCGAGCATGTCAGCAAACGGGGCGATGTCGTCAAACAGTTCATGCGCCAGCGCGCGCAAGGGTTGCTCGCGGTTATGGAGCAGCAATTGCAGGTCAGGCTGACGTCCGCGGGTGACGACGCGGTGTTTGTTCTCGTCGTTTTCGCCTTGCTCGCGGCTGGTGATGGGTGGGCTGTCGCGAAACAGGCACATCAGCAGCAGCGCGTCGGCAAACAGGCTTTGCTCAGGTGCGATGCCGATGGCGATGAACGGGTTGAGGTCAAACAGTCGCATCTCGACGTACTGCACGCCCAGCGTGGCCAACGCCTTGGCCGGGCGCAGTTCGGACACGCGCTTGGGGCGTATCGGGGCGTAGAACTCGGCCTCCAGCTGCAGGATGCTGTCGCTGAGCTGCTTCCAGCGCTCGCCGTCGTGCACGCTGAGTTCCGTGTAGTAGGGGTCAGGCGTGCGGATGGCCAACTCCAGCGCCTGCGTATACTCGGCCAGCGAATTGAAGCCAATGCCCAGCTTGTCTTGCGCGTGGTTTTGGTAACCCAGGTCGCTCATGCGCAGGCTGGTGGCAAACGGGCCGTGCAGCGTGCCCGGGGCCAATGCGGTCAGGTCGCTGGGGTGGCCTTGCAGGAACGATTTGCACAGCGCGGGTGAGGCGCCAAACAGGTAGGGCACCAGCCAGCCGTAGCGCAAAAAATTGCGGATCAGGCCAAAGTAACGCGCACTGATGAAGTCTTGTTCGCTGCCCGAGCCACCACAGCACTCGCGCAGCTGGGGCCAGAACTCTTGCGGCAGCGACCAGTTGTAATGCGCGCCGGCAATGGTCTGCATGGCGCGACCGTAGCGCAGGCCCAAGCCCTCACGGTAGACCATCTTGAAGCGCGCTGCGTTGGACGAGCCGTAGTTGGCGATGGCGATGTCGGCGTCCATGCCGATGCGGCACGGCATGGAGCCGGCCCACAGGTATTCGCCACCGAGTTGCTGCGCGGCAAAGCGATGGATGTCGGTCAAAAAGTCCAACGGGTAGGCGGGGTCAGTCGACGCCGGGGTGATGAATTCGAGCAGCGCCTCGGCGTAGTCGGTGGTGATCCAAGGGTGCGTCAGCTTGGCGCCCAGCGCCGCCGGGTGGGGCGTGCGCGCCATCTGGCCGGAGCGGTCCACGCGCAGGCATTCGCGTTCAAAACCGCGCTGGATGCCGCGGAAAACTTGCGCCTGTGCGGGGTCGGAAAACTGGCGAACGGAACTACAGCAGGTAAATTTCAGCATGAAAAGTGGGCAATGTTTCAGCAAGACAAGGCCGCAGTTTAGGCCCCAGTGGCAAGGCCCGGCTGCAAGCACGGTTGTCCTCTGGGCGTGGAACAATGCGCGCATGTCTTATTTGCCCACCTTCATCGCCCCCCAGCGCTTCACCGACCCAGCGGCCGCGCTGGCCCAAGTACTTGCCATCTACAACAACAGCATTGCCCACCTGCGCCAGGCCATGCAAGCCTATGTGGCCGGGCAAGTCCTGCCAGGCCACGTGCGTGCCTGCTACCCGTTTGTGCGGGTGCAGACCGATACCATGCTGCGCCAGGGTAGGGGCGAGGTGGCGCGGCTGAGCTACGGCTTTGTCGCCGGTGCCGGGCGTTTTGAGACCACGCTGACCCGGCCCGACCTGTTTGCCAAGTACTACCTGGAACAGTTCACCCTGCTGCTGGAGAACCACCATGTCGAACTGGAGGTGGGCACCAGCAACCAGCCGATTCCAGTGCATTTCTCGTTTGCCGAAAATGAACACATTGAAGGCCACCTGAGCCCCGAGCGCCGCCAGTTGATGCGTGACGTGTTCGACTTGCCCGACCTGGCTGCCATGGACGACGGCATTGCCAACGGCACGCACGTGCCCCAGCGCGGCGAGCCGCAACCCTTGAGCCTGTTTACTGCGCCGCGCGTGGACTACTCACTGCAGCGCCTGCGCCACTACACCGGCACCGCGCCCGAGCATTTCCAGAACTTTGTGCTGTTCACCAATTACCAGTTTTATATTGATGAATTTATCGCTCTTGGCCACGCCCAGATGGCGCAGGCAGCTAGCGAATATGTAGCGTTTGTGGAGCCGGGCAATGTGGTGACGACGCGTGCTGACCCCAATTCCCGGACGATAGGCACCCCCCCACCGCGCCTGCCGCAAATGTCCGCCTACCACCTGGTGCGCCCGGACGGCAGCGGTATCACCATGGTCAATATCGGAGTCGGCCCGGCCAACGCCAAAACCATCACCGACCACATCGCCGTGCTGCGACCGCACGCCTGGATCATGCTCGGCCACTGCGCTGGCCTGCGCACCACGCAGCAACTGGGCGACTACGTGCTGGCGCACGGTTATGTGCGCGAGGACCATGTGCTTGACGAAGAGCTGCCGCTGTGGGTGCCGGTGCCGGCGTTGGCCGAAATCCAGGTGGCGCTCGAATCTGCCGTGTCTGAAGTCACGCAGCTCAAGGGTGCGGCGCTGAAAAACATCATGCGGACCGGCACCGTGGCCAGTACCGACAACCGCAACTGGGAGCTGCTGCCCGACAACGGCCCGCAGCGGCGCTTCAGCCAAAGCCGCGCCGTGGCGTTGGACATGGAAAGTGCCACCATTGCCGCCAATGGGTTTCGCTTTCGGGTGCCCTACGGCACGCTGCTGTGCGTCAGCGACAAACCGCTGCACGGCGAGATCAAACTGCCCGGTATGGCCAATCACTTTTACCGTGAGCGGGTAGACCAGCACCTGCGCATTGGTGTGCGCGCTCTTGAGTTGCTGCGTGAGCAGGGGGTGGACCAGTTGCACAGTCGCAAGCTGCGCAGTTTTGCAGAGGTGGCGTTTCAGTAGCTGGCAGGGACTGAAAGAAAGTCGCGACTTTTCTTTATTCAGGCCACCCTTGGTTTGACTTTGCTCGCTGCCAGCTTGGCATTGGCGCGGGCCTGTTCGATGTCAGCGTGCGCGGCCAGCGCCACGCCCATGCGGCGTTTGACAAAGCTCTCGGGCTTGCCAAACAGGCGGATGTCGGTGCCGGGCACGCGCAGCGCTTCGTCCACGCTGTCAAACACAACGCCTTTGGCATCGACACCGCCGTAAATCACGGCGCTGGCACCGGGGTTGCGCAGCGCGGTGTTGACCGGCAGGCCCAGAATGGCGCGGGCGTGCAACTCAAACTCGCTTTGCCATTGCGTCATCAGCGTCACCAAACCGGTGTCGTGTGGACGCGGGGACACTTCGCTGAACCACACCTTGTCGCCCTTGATGAACAGCTCGACGCCGAAAATTCCCAGGCCGCTGGGCTGGCCGTCCAGACCGATGCCAAGGTTGTCGGTGACCGTCTTGGCAATAAAGCGGGCTTGTTCCAGTGCGGTGGTGCTCATCGGATGCGGCTGCCAGCTTTCGACATAGTCGCCGTTGACCTGCACGTGGCCGACCGGGTCGCAGAAATGGGTGTCGATACCGCCTTCGGCGTTGCGCGCACGCACGGTGAGCTGGGTGATTTCGTAGTCAAAGTCGATGAAGCCTTCGACGATCACGCGGCCGTGGCTGACGCGGCCACCGGCCATGGCGTAGTCCCAGGCTTTTTGCACGTCGGCCGGGCCGTTGATCTTGCTCTGGCCCTTGCCAGAACTGCTCATCACCGGCTTGACGATGCAGGGGTAACCGATGCCTGCGTCAATCGCGGCTTGCAGCTCGGTCAGCGAGTCACAAAATTTGTAGGGGCTGGTCGGCAGGCCCAGCGTTTCGGCGGCCAGGCGACGGATGCCCTCGCGGTCCATTGTCAGGCGGGCGGCGCGCGCGGTGGGGATCACGCGCACCTTGCCGGTGGCTTCCAGCACCTCCAGCATGGGGGTGGCGATGGCTTCAATCTCGGGCACCACCAGGTCGGGTTTTTCGTGCTCGATGAGTTCGCGCAGCATGGCCGGGTCGCTCATGGTGATGGTGCGCGCATGGTGCGCCACTTGTTGGCCGGGCGCGTGGTTGTAGCGGTCCACGGCAATGGTCTCCACGCCTAAGCGTTGCAGGGCGATCAGGACTTCTTTGCCAAGTTCGCCGCTGCCGAGCAGCATGACTTTGGTGGCGTGGGAGGAGAGGGGTGTGCCGATGGTGGTCATGGTGATGTGCGCGAGGGTTGCGCCAAGTTGGTCAGAAGAATGGGGTGGGGATGATTTTAATGAAACTGTCTTTTGGGAATTTGTCTTGAAAATGGATTCAGGTGGTGGCACGGGGGACGAATGTCATCAAGGTTGTTGATGAATCAGCCGGGCGATGCGCTTTGCTGCGTGTCCCCCGACCGCTACGCGGTCTCCTCCTTGACCTCCGCAAAGCGCATCGCCCGACTGATTTACAGCTGTCGTGGGTCGGCAGGTATAGGGGATCCATGAACAGCCGAGTTCCACTGTGTTGCGACACAAAGTGATTGGCTTGGCGTGCGGAATTTCCCCTTGAAGCGTTCAGGCGGGGTGATTGGGTGATGCGACCGGGCTTTGGGGTGCGAGGCGCGCGCCCAAACGCGCTTGCGCACCGTATCTTCGGTATCGCGCGTGTTCGCAGCCCAAAACCGCATGCGCATCACCCAGTCGCCGCTCCGGGTTTGACGTGCTACTCTGGCCGCAGCGAGAAAACCTAATCAAGGCAACAGTTGCCCATCCACAATCTGAATCTGCCGCTGGCAGCGCGCCGCCAGCCTTGGGTCGTGGGTGACGATCAGGCAGGCTGATTGCTGCGTATGGTTGACGCTTTCCAGCAGCTCGAAGATGTCGTTGGCGCTGTGCGTGTCGAGGTTGCCGGTGGGCTCATCGGCCAGGATCAGGCGCGGCGACAAAGACAGCGCCCGGGCAATCGCCACGCGTTGCTGCATGCCGCCCGAGAGCTGTGCAGGGCGCTTGTGCACGGCATCCTTCAAACCCACCTGGTCCAACAGGCGCAGCGCCTGGTCTCGCGCTTTGGCCGTGGCCCAGCCGCTGTCGATGATGGCGGGCATCATCACGTTTTCCAGCGCGGTAAAGGCCGGCAGCAGGTGGTGAAACTGGAAGATAAAACCAATGGTGCGTCCGCGCAACGCGGTCAGCGCGGCATCGTTTAGTTGCGCTGTGTCCTGCCCGTCAATGCGCAGTTCGCCGCTGCTGGCGCGCTCAAGCAAGCCGATGATGTTCAGCAGCGTGCTCTTGCCCGACCCCGACGGCCCGGTCAGCGCGGCAAATTCACCCTCGGCAATGGCCAGGTCCAGACCGTGCAGCACCTCGGTGGCCACCGGCGTGCCTTCGCCGTAGCTTTTACGAATTTGATGCAGTTCAACGATATTGGCCATGGCGCAGTGCCTTACACGCGAATCGCCTGCACCGGGTCGAGCCGGGCCGCGCGGCGCGCGGGCAGGGCGGCGGCCAACAGGCCCACCACCAACGCCAGCACACACGCGCCGATGACCACCGAGGTGTCCAGGTCCGGGCTGACCAGCACGCTGCCGTCGGCGTTGCGGGTGATCTTCGAGAAAAACTGCAACAACCCCAGCGACAGGGCCGCGCCCAGCGCCGAGCCGACCAAACCGTAAAAACCGCCTTGCAGCAAAAAAACAGCCATGATGCGCCGCGGGCTGGCTCCCATGGCCCGCAAGATACCGATCTCCTTCTGCTTTTGCACCACTGACACCACCAGCACGCTGGCAATGCCCACGGCCACGATCAGCGTGACAAAGCTGCGGATCAGGTTGTTGGACATGCTCTGGCTGTTCAGCGCCGACAGCAGTTGCGCGTTGGTCTGCATCCAGCTTTCCACATTCAGGCCGGTGCGCCGTTGCAGCGTTTGGGCGATGCCTTGTGCCTCGAACAGGTTGGTCACCCGCAAGTCAATCTGGGTCACGCCACCAGGCAAGTCCAGCAGCGTTTGCGCCACGCTGATGCTGGTGAACACCCAGCGCCGGTTCAGGTCGCGGTTGCCAATGTCAAAAACACCGGCGACGGTAAAGGTATCGCTGCGGCCCTCCATGGTGACCAGGCGAATCTTATCGCCCACCGTCACGCCCAGGTCCTTGGCCAGTTCGGTGCCAATCACCGCGTTGGTGCCGGTGGGGTCAAAGCGCCCGGCTTTGAGGTACTTGTCCATCTGCACAATGCGCTGGTAAGCCTGCGGCTCAACCCCCATCATTGCCACTGGCAGGCTGGCGTCGCCACGCACCGCAAAGCCAGCTCCTGAGAGCATGGGCGAGGCGGCCAGCACACCGGCTGTTTGCCGTGCCAGTTGCGCCACCGCTGCCCACTGATCAATAGCGCGCAATACCTGCGCGCGCGGCTGGACGATGGCTGCCGTCTGGCTCGGTGGCAGGGTGGTGCGGTTGGCCGCCTTGGGCGCTTTGAGCACGATGTGCGCCTGACTGCCCAGCGTCTTGTCGATGATCGACGCTTGCAGCTGGCTGATCAGCGTGGTCAGAAAAATAATCACCGCCACGCCGCCAGTGACCCCGGCCAGGATCAGCAGCGTTTGCATACGGCCCTCGCGCAGGTAGCGCAGGCTCACCATCAGGGCAAAAGGCAGGCGCGGCATGTCGTCTATTGGGTCAGACCCGGAACCATGGGCGCGTTACCCCGGGGCTGGTCGGCATGTTTTGCGCGCACACGCTCGCCTTCGGCCGCGCTGGTTGTTGGCAAAATCACTTGCTCACCTGCCGCCACGCCACTGACGATTTGCGTTGTGCCCACGCCTTGCAGGCCCAGCTTCACGTTGGCACGCTGCGCTCGACCGTCGCGCGCGACCAATACATAAGTTTGCCCGTTGGCGTCACGGCGCAGCGCATCGCTGCCGAGCATCAGCGCGTTGGCCACCTGGGCGGTGATGATTTCAACGCTGACGGTCATGTCTGGTCGTAAAAACACAGGCGCGGGGTCCACGCGCAGCTTCAAGTCCACCGTACCGCGCAGCGCATCTACCGCCGGGGCGATGGTTGTCAGCGTGGCGTCAAAGGGCTGATCCGGGTAGGCGTCGGCGCTGGCGCGCGCGCGTTGGCCCAGGCGGATGAACTGGAGATTTTTTTCGTCGACGCTGGTCTCGATGCGGGTTTCGGTGCCGCTGACCAGCGTCAGCAAAACCTTGCCCGGTTGTGCCGTGTCGCCGGGGTCGACCGCGCGTTGGATGACGGTTGCTGCCGCCGGTGCGCGCAGGCTCAAGTTGTCAAGCCGGGTCGCGGCTGCTGTGGCGTTGGCCAGCGCTTGCGCCAGCCTGGCTTGGGCGGCGGCGACCTCAGCACCCCCAGCTTGGCTGCCTTGCGTTTGGGCGCTGGCGGCCAGCTCAGCAGCACGCGCGGATTGCGCCTGGCGCTGGGCCTCATCCAGGCGCGCTGGTGAAACAAAGCCCTGTTTGAGTAATTCCTGCGTACGGGCCAGTTCCTGCTCGGCTAGCACCGCGGCTGCGCGTGCCTGCGCCAGTTGCTGCTCAGCCACCGGTAATTGCACCGAGGCGAGCTGGCGCAGGCGGGCCTGGGCCTCAGCGACCGCCGCCCGGGCTGCTTGCAGGTTGGCACTGGCTTCGTCGTCATGCAGTTGCGCCAGCACTTGACTGGCTTGCACCGTGTCGCCCTCGCGCACCAGCACGTGCTCGATGCGGGCGGTGCTCTGGCTCATCACCTCGGTGCGCGCCACGCTGCCAATGCGGCCGTTGGTTACCACCGACTGCACCATCGGCCCCTGGGTGACCTGCGTCATGTCAACCGCCAGCCCGCGCCGCAGCCAGACCATCAAGGACAAGGCAACGACCAAGGCTGCTGCGAACCAGAAAAAGTAGCTTCGTTTGAACGTCATGCGGTGATTGTCAGGCAAGTCTCGGCGACAATTCTGTGCATGACTGCGTCGATCCTCTCGGTACAACATCTTTTCAAGCACTACGGTGATGCCACCGTGGTCAATGACCTCTGCTTTGACATAGCGACGGGCGAATGCCTGGGCGTGATCGGCCCCAATGGGGCGGGTAAAACCACCACCATCCGCATGTGCCTGGGGCTGACCGTGCCCGACGCCGGCAGCGTCACCGCTTTCGGGCTGCAAATGCCGCAGGATGCGCTGGCGATCAAGACGCAGCTGGGCGTGGTCAGCCAGATGGATACGCTCGACCCTGACTTTTCTTGTGCTGAGAACCTGCTGGTTTACGGCCGCTACTTTGGCATGAAAGACGCACAGATCCGCGAGCGCATTCCCAGCCTGCTGGAGTTTGCCAGCCTCACCGTCAAGGCCAACGCCAAGCCGGGTGAGTTGTCGGGCGGCATGAAGCGCCGCCTGAGCCTGGCGCGCGCGCTGGTCAACAACCCGCGCCTGTTGTTGCTCGACGAGCCCACCACCGGGCTCGACCCGCAGGCGCGCCACCTGATGTGGGAGCGGCTACAACGGCTGTTGCAGCAGGGTAAGTCGATTTTGCTTACTACGCACTTCATGGACGAGGCCGAGCGCCTGTGCCACCGCCTGATCGTCGTCGACCATGGCAAGAAGATCGCCGAAGGTGCACCGCGCGACCTGATTGCGCAGTACCTGGAGCCCGACGTGATCGAGGTCTATGGCAGTGGCGCGCTGGCGCTGGTCGACTCGCCATTGAAAGCCTTTGCAGCTCGGGTAGAAGTCAGCGGTGAAACCGTGTTTTTCTACACCCTGGACGCCAAGCCCTTGATGTCCGCGCTGGCTGCACACCCGCAGTTGCGCACGCTGCACCGACCGGCCAATCTGGAGGATTTGTTCCTCAAACTCACTGGTCGCCAAATCCGTGAAGATGCCTAAATACTATGAATAACGAAGCTGCTCACGCTTTACCAGTAAGGGCTAGAGGCCAAAATAGCTTATCAATCTGGCGTGCGCCAGAAATCTCCGGGCGCTGGTGGCCGGTGTTTCTGCGCAACTGGCTGGTCTGGAAAAAGCTGGCCATTCCCAGCCTGGTCGGCAACATCGCCGAGCCGCTGATGTGGCTGGTGGCGTTTGGCTACGGGATGGGTGCCCTTGTGGGACAAATCAGCGTCGACGGCGTGCAGGTGCCTTACATTCTGTTTCTGGCCAGCGGCAGCATTTGCATGAGCGCCATGAATGCTGCAAGTTTTGAAGCACTGTATTCAGCGTTTTCAAGGATGCACGTGCAAAAAACCTGGGACGGCATCATGAACGCGCCGGTCAATCTGGACAACATTGTGCTGGCCGAAATGCTCTGGGCGGCGTTCAAGTCGCTCTTTACCGTGACCGCCATTCTGGGCGTGATGCTGGCCCTGGGCATCAGCCACAGCCCCAAACTGCTGGTAGCCTGGCCGGTGCTGCTGGGCGTGGGCATCACCTTCAGCTGCGTGGCGCTGATTTTCAACGCCCTGGCCAAGGGCTATGACTTTTTCACCTATTACTTCACGCTGTTTTTGACGCCGATGATGTTCTTGAGCGGCATCTTCTTTCCGCTGGAACAGTTGCCCGAAGTGGTGCGAGTCATTTCCAACGGGTTGCCGCTGACCAATGCGGTGGCGCTGGTGCGGCCCTTGTTCATGGACCAGTGGCCAGGCGACTGGTTGCGGCCGCTGGCGGTGCTGGCGGCCTACGCCGTGGGCGGCTTCTGGCTGGCACTGGCGCTTACCCGCAAGCGCTTTGGCGGCTAAGGGCTCGCAAAGCAATAACTTGTACCTTTGCCTGGCCATCTTTGAGCGCATTGCCTCGTTGCAAATCGCTTGTGCAGCAGAGCTGCACGGCACGCTTTGCGCTTTGCATTGCATCCCAAATCCGACGACCAAATGCACAGCTTATTCATGAACAAGCCCTTACGAGCCCCATGCCGCAGGCGTTCGTTGGGTTATTTGGGTTGGGTGTGCACCTTGGCCAAGACTTCCGCTGGGGTCGCACCCGGCGTTAATCAACTGCCTTGATCAGGTCGGCCGCTTTTTCGGCAATCATGACCACCGGCGCGTTGGTGTTGCCACTGACCACCTGCGGCATGATCGACGCGTCGACCACGCGCAGGCCCTGCAGCCCGTGCACGCGCAATTGCGTGTCGACCACGTCGAGATCGCCGTTGCCCATGCGGCAGCTGCCAACCGGGTGGTAGATGGTGTCGCCATAGTTGCGGATCACCTGTTCGATCTGGTCGTCCGTTTGCGCCCCGGCAGTGGCCGCCAGTTCGCGCCCGCCAAACCGCGCCAGGGCGGGCTGCGCCAGGATATGGCGCGCCAGTTTGAAGCCACGGATCAGGCGGTCCATGTCGTCGCGCACGGCAAAGAAGTTGGGGTCTACCTGCGGGTTAGCCATCGGGTCCTTGCCCGCCAGCCTGATGCTGCCGCGGCTCAAGGGACGCAGCACGCACATGTGGCACGAATAGCCGTGGCCCCAGACGGTGGTGCGGCCGTGGTTGACGAGTTTACCGATGACAAAGTGCAACTGCAGGTCAGGCGAGGTCTCGCTGGGCTGGCTCTTGATGAAGCCGCCAGCTTCAGCAAAGTTGGTGGTCAGCATGCCGCTGCGCTGACTGCGCCATTCCAGGATGCCCTTGAGGGTGTTGATGCCGCCCTTGATCGACAGGCCAAACAGGTCGGTCAACTTCGGTGCATCGACCACCTGCACCACGTCGGGGTGGTCGTGCAGGTGCTGGCCGACGCCGGGCAGGTGATGCTGGGTGGCGATGCCGTTGTCCACCAGATGCTGGTGGTCGCCAATGCCCGAGAGCATCAAAATTTGCGGCGACTGCAGCGCGCCCGCGCTCAGCAGCACCTCGCGCTGGCATTTGAGCTGTTTCAGATGCCCGTCGTGCACAAACTCAACACCGACTGCACGTTTTTTTTCCAACAGGATGCGCGTGGTATGGGCACCGGTAAACACCTGCAGGTTGGGGCGTTGCAGATTGGGGGTCAGGTAAGCCTTGGCGGTGCTGCAGCGCTCGCCATTCTTGTGCGTCACCTGGTACGGCCCCACGCCTTCTTGCTGCGGGCCGTTGAAATCAGGGTTGACCGGGTAGCCGGCTTGCACACCAGCTTCAACGAACAGTTTGCCAAAGCGGTTGGGGCTGCGCAGGTCCATCACATTCAGTGGTCCGCCAGTGCCGTGCAGCGCGTCGGCACCGCGTTCGTTGTGTTCGGCTTTCTTGAAGTAAGGCAACACATCGTCCCAGCCCCAGCCCGGGTTGCCGAGGGCAGCCCAGTGGTCGTAGTCGGCTTGCTGGCCGCGGATGTAGATCATGGCGTTGAGCGAGCTGGAGCCGCCCAGCACCTTGCCGCGTGGCTGGTAGCCGCAGCGGCCATTGAGGCCAACCTGCGGCACGGTGTTGATGGCCCAGCCATACAGGCCAAACTTGGCCATACCCGCCAGACCGGCAGGGCAGTGGATCAGCACGCTGTTGTCCACCGGCCCGGCTTCGAGCAAGGCGACGGTGACGTTGGGGTCTTCGGTCAGCCGCGCCGCCAGCACACAACCAGCTGAGCCGCCGCCAATGATGATGTAGTCAAACATGAGAGTCCTCAAGGCACAGGCATCGAGCTGATGACCTGCTGTCAAGCTGCGCAGGTTAGCGCAAACCGCAGCTGCTGTTTAGAGGCCCAACCTCAGCTGCCAGCTTTTTGTCAGTGGCACGCTCTGGCTGGCTGAATCGACTGAAAAAGAGAGCAAAATGAGCCTCATAAAAGGGCACGCCAGTATGTTGAATTCAGACACACCATTGCCAGCAGTACCACCTGTAAACGATCTGACGTCGCTTGACGAAGCGGCCCAGGTCACGATGGATTGGCCCAAAAGCCTTTTTCCGTGGCCCAGGCCGCCGTTTCACATCTATGGTGATGAACCTGTCGGGGCGCAAGTCCAGGCGTGTGAGATTGAAGGGCTCAAAGGCGCCATCCGGCGCTGTTTCCTGTTTGGTATTGCCGATCAGCAAAAGACGCTGTTGATCCAGATTGTGCTGACAAAAACGCCGTTTCCCCTGGCGTTTTCGCAGTTTCGCAAACTCACGCTGAAGCAGGCCCTCAAGCCCAAAAACGGGCCCGATGGCGAACCGTTTTCAGACGTCATTGGCGAGCGTTATTACACCGAGTACCAAATCCAGCTCAAGAGCGGCGAGACGCTGTCGGGGCGCACGGTGGGTTATGTAGAGACGGCGTTTGGCCTTTTTCTGTTTACGCCGTTGACCAACCAGGGAACGGTTGAGCGGGTTTTTGTGCCCGCCGAGGCGTATTCGGCATCGCGCTTTGAGGGGTTGCGACCAGAAGATTTTGAACAGCAGGTGCTCAGTGCCGAGATCAAACCGATCACCTTGCCCGTGGGCACCCTGAAAGAGCCGCAGATCGTCACGCCAGACCAGTTGCTGCTGGCGCTGGACAAACAGTCCAAGATGCCCATCATCCGGCTGGGCGAGGCATTGATCCGGCTGGGCTACATCACCGAGATCCAACTGCACCAGGCGCTGGCTTTTCGCCAGGCAAACGACCCCACGCCGCTGGGTCAACTGCTGGTGAACCTGGGGTTCTTGACGCGCAAGAAGCTCAACACCGCGCTGGCGCGCAAGATGGGCTACCCGATGGTCAACGTCGCCCAGTTCCCGATTGAAGCCGACGCGCTGCGCAAGGTGTCCATGGTGGTGGCGCAGCGCCTGATGGTGCTGCCGCTGATCTTGCGCCCCAATATGCTGGTGGTTGCCGCGGCCGATCCGACGCTGCACGGCATGATTGAAGAGCTTGAATTTGCAGCGCAGGTACGGGTGGTGGCGGTGCTGGGCGACTCGTTGCAGATCATGTCGGCCACCAACAGCGCCTACCAGAAAATCGGTGCCAACAATTGGGCCGATAACAGCAACCTGATCGATTTTTCTGACGACCTGACAACCGAGGCAACCGGCAGCCAGCTGCTCGAGACAATGGAGTTGCAGGACCATCGCCAGCATGGTCAAGAGCGCGACGAAGACGACGAGCCGCAGGTTGAGCAATCCGACAACACGCTGGTGCGGCTGGTCAACACCATGATCATCGAAGCGCATGCGCGGGGCGCGTCGGACATTCACATTGAATGCCTGCCTCGCCGTGCCAAGGTGCGTATCCGCTTCCGCCGTGACGGCTTGTTGTCGCCCTATCTGGAGCTGCCGCACACTTACCGCGCGGCGCTGGTGGCGCGTTTGAAGATCATGGCTGACCTGGATATTTCGGAGCGGCGCAAGCCGCAGGACGGCAAGATTGATTTTCACAAGTTCTCGCCCAAGCACCGCGTCGAGCTGCGCATTGCCACCATCCCGACGTTCAACGGTCTCGAAGACGTGGTGATGCGGCTGTTGTCCTCAGCCAAGCCGATCGTGCTGGAAAACCTGGGGCTCTCGGAGTCCAACCTGACGCACCTGCGCGAGGCGGTCAGCAGGCCCTACGGCATGGTTTTGTGTGTGGGGCCTACCGGGTCGGGCAAGACCACCACGCTGCATTCGGTGCTGCGTTTTTTGAGCACGCCCGAGCGCAAGATATGGACTGCCGAAGACCCGATCGAGATCACCCAGCCCGACTTGCGTCAGGTGCAAATCAATCCGTCGATCGACTGGACGTTTGCCAAGGCCTTGCGGTCATTCCTGCGCGCCGACCCCGACATCATCATGGTCGGCGAGATACGTGACCAGGAAACCGCGCGCATCGCCATTGAGGCGTCGTTGACCGGGCATCTGCTGCTGTCGACTTTGCATACCAACAGCGCGGCTGAAACCGTCACCCGCCTGATCGACATGGGCATGAACCCGTTCAACTTTGCCGACTCGCTGCTGGCGGTGCTGGCGCAGCGCCTGGTGCGGCGGCTGTGCAAGCACTGCAAGGTGGCCGAAGACGCGCCAACCGAGTTTGTCGAAGAGCTGCTTGAAGACTATATGCTCGCGTTCCCGCTGGTCAATCGACCTGATCGCGCCGACACGCTGGCCCAGTGGCGCGCGGCCTACGGCAAAGACAAGCTGTTCCAGCACTACCACGCGAGCGGTTGCGACCAGTGCCAGGGCACCGGTTTTGCCGGGCGCATGGGCTTGCATGAACTGCTCTACATCACGCCGGGGCTGCATTCCTTGATCCAGACCTCGGCACGCTCTGAGCTGATTCTCAACGAGGCGTTCAAGTCGGGTGATTTCCGCACCTTGCGCCAGGACGGTATCGTCAAGGTGCTGCAAGGGCTCACCACCCTCGAAGAAGTCCGGGCCAACTGCAATGCCTGAGCGCCCAGCTGAGGCGGTGCACCCCTACCAGAGCCTGACGCCCGACGTCGTGCAGGATGCGCTGGCGGCTATTGGCCTGTTTGGCGACGGCCGCCAGCTGGCGCTGAGTTCGTACGAGAACCGCGTATACCAACTGCACCTTGACGATGGCAACTTGGTGGTGGCCAAGTTTTACCGGCCTGGGCGCTGGAGCGACGCGCAGATTCTGGAAGAACACGCGTTTGCAGCGGAGTTGATGGCGGCAGAAATTCCGGTCGTTGGCCCCTTGGTCATGCAGGGGCAAACCTTGCATCATCACGCCGGGTTTGCTTTCAGCGTCAGTCCCAGCCGTGGTGGGCGCTACCCCGAATTGGACGACGCCGACGTACTGGAATGGGTGGGACGCTTTCTGGCGCGCATCCATACCGTCGGCGCGGCTCAGCCGTTTGGCGTGCGCCCAGCGCTGGACCTGCCGAGCTTTGGCGCCGAGCCGCGTGCGTGGCTGCTGGCGCATGGCCAGGTACCTCTGGATGTGCAGTCAGCATGGGAAAAAGCGTCGGCGGACGCACTTGATTTGATAGCTGCTCACGCTTCCTGTTTAAGGGCTAGAGGTCAAAAATCCGTAAAACCTGTGACGGATGATGACGCCGACGCCGACGCCGACGCCGACG
>Ga0210037_1001270_pt1 | contig 15767 bp, 14 predicted proteins | sample CryGey08umfilter_3_FD_185451 | JGI IMG/M metagenome (GOLD analysis project Ga0210037, IMG submission 185451) | Groundwater microbial communities from aquifer in Utah, USA - Crystal Geyser 4/9/14 0.8 um filter (SPAdes) (version 3) | ecosystem: Environmental > Aquatic > Deep subsurface >...
GGCGCGAATGGCGTTCCTGGAATTGTTGCAGTTGTTGGAGCAGCGGCGTGCCGGAAGGGATGAAATAGGGCTCGATGAGTGCCTCACGCAGTTGCGTGATGTCCAGCACGGCCTCCTGCATCAGGGCAGGCACGCGTTTGATATGCAAAATGCCGATGATATTGCTGGGCGTGTCGGCATAAACCGGCAACAGCGTGTGGTGGCAGGTGATGAGCTGCTGGAGCAGCGCGTCCTGTTTGGCATGGATGTCCAGGGCTTCGATTTGACTGCGTGTCACCATCACGTCGTTGACGGTGATGCGCTCCAGATCAACCAGATTCAGCAGCATCTTTTGATGTTTGCGGGGCAGAAAATGTTCGGCATCCAGCACCAGTCCACGCAGCTCTTCCAGCGTCATTTTCTGCTTGCTCTGGTCGGTTTCAATCTTGATGCGCATCATCCATAACAGGATTTTAACCATGCCGCCCGCGACCGCGACCACCGGTTGGAACAGGGTAATGATGGGGGTGAGCAGATAGCTGGCGGGCAAGGCAATCCGTTCCGGGTAACTGGCCGCGATGATCTTGGGCATGATTTCGCTGAACACGACCAGTGCAAAAGTGAGTATCAGCGTACCCAACAATATGGCCAGGTCATCCTGGCCGAACAGGCGCAGGATGATGATGTTGGTCACGGCGGCGGCTCCGACGTTGATCAGGGTGTTGCCCAGCAGGATGGAGCCTAACAGCTTGTCCACTTTGCTGAGTAGTTTGTTGACCAGTTTGGCGCTACGATTGCCTTTGCGTATCAGGCTGTTCAGGCGATAGCGGTTGATTGCCATCATGCTGGTTTCCGAGCCGGAAAAGAACGCGCTGCATAGCAACAGGATCAACAGAATGCCGAACAGGGTGCTTAAAGAGATGTCGTCCAATTTGATCTTATGTCATTAGGTGAGGTGCGCGAGCAGTGTGCGAGAGGTAGGCCCCGGGTGTCAAGTTGACTGGGTGGAGGCTTTGCGCATACTCCAGCGCATCATCACTACGCCGACGATCACCATCGGCAGGCTGAGCCATTGCCCCATGCTGATGCCGAAAGTCATCAAACCAAAGATGCCGTCGTCGGGGTTGCGCGCGAATTCGCCGATAAAACGAAAGCTGCCATAAGCTATCAGGAATAAACCGGAAACCGAACCCATGGGGCGCGGTTTTCTGGCATAGAACCACAGCAGAATAAACAGCAGCACGCCTTCCAGTGCGAATTCGTAGAGTTGGGAAGGGTGGCGCGGCAGATTGTCTACTTGGGGAAAGACCATGCCCCACGGCACGTCGGTAGGGCGACCCCACAATTCGCCGTTGATAAAGTTGCCCAGTCGGCCAAAGCCCAAGCCCGGCGGCACCAGGGGGGCGATGAAATCCATCAGTTCCAGCCAGCGCAATTTATGCTGGTAGGCAAACAAGGCCATCGCCACCAATACGCCCAAAAATCCGCCGTGGAACGACATACCGCCTTCCCATACGGCGAGAATTTTGAGAGGATGGGAAAAATAGTAGCTGGGGTTGTAGAACAGCACCTCGCCCAGCCGTCCGCCCAGAATGACCCCCAGAACGCCGTAGAACAGCAAATCGTCGAGCGACTTGTTGGTGAGCTGCCTGATATTCAGGGTGATGATGCGTTTGCGACCCAGCCAGATGAAGGTCATAAAGCCGGCCAGATACATCAGGCCATACCAGTGAATGGCGAGCGGGCCCAGTTGCAGGGCGACGGGATTGATATGTGGGTAAACGAGCATGGTTTAACCTAGAAACGGCAGTTGGACGGGCTGGAGTGTGCGATTTGTGGGGTGCAGTGCAAGGCGCAACGACGCGGAATGGTTGTTCCATTCCAAGGAGTTGCAACGCCGCAATGTGCCCCACAAATTGTGCAATCCGGCTCGTAGCGAACTCACCCAATAGGTGAACGTATTGTTTTCAAAAAACATCAATAAAATCATTGAATTATAAACAAGGTAAAGCGGTCAACCGCCGTTTTTAGGTTTAATCAGGTAGAATTGGCGACTTGATTATAGCTTACACCAGAAAGACATCATGCCAGTTTACCGTTCCCGTACTTCCACTCATGGTCGCAACATGGCCGGGGCGCGCTCCTTGTGGCGCGCCACGGGCATGAAAGATGCCGATTTCGGCAAACCCATCATCGCCATTGCCAACTCGTTCACCCAGTTCGTACCCGGTCACGTCCACCTCAAGGATATGGGGCAACTGGTTGCGCGCGAGATCGAGCGGGCGGGCGGAATAGCCAAGGAATTCAATACGATAGCGGTGGATGATGGCATTGCGATGGGGCATGGCGGGATGTTGTATTCGCTGCCTAGCCGCGACTTGATCGCCGATTCTGTCGAGTATATGTGCAATGCGCACTGTGCCGATGCGCTGGTGTGTATTTCCAATTGCGACAAGATTACGCCGGGCATGTTGATGGCGGCGATGCGGCTGAATATCCCGGTGGTGTTCGTGTCCGGCGGGCCGATGGAAGCGGGCAAGGTGGACTGGGGTGGCAAGACTAAAGGACTGGATCTGGTAGATGCGATGGTGGCCGCAGCCGATAGCCGCTGTAGTGACGAAGAAGTCGAGGCGATCGAGCGTTCCGCGTGTCCGACTTGCGGGTCATGTTCCGGCATGTTTACCGCTAATTCGATGAATTGCCTGACCGAGGCGATGGGCTTGTCGTTGCCCGGCAACGGTACGCTGGTGGCGACCCATGCCGAGCGCAAGCTGCTGTTTTTGCGCGCCGGGCGCACCATCGTCGAACTGTGCCGTCGCTATTACGAGCAGGACGATGCCGCAGTCTTGCCGCGCAGCATCGCCACTTTCGAGGCTTTCGAGAACGCCATGACGCTGGACATTGCCATGGGCGGTTCGACCAATACCGTGCTGCATCTGTTGGCCATCGCGCGCGAAGCGGGCGTGGATTTCACCATGCAGGATATGGACAGGTTGTCGCGCCATGTGCCGACGTTATGCAAGGTTGCGCCATCAAGCGAATACCATATGGAAGACGTGCATCGTGCGGGCGGCATTCCGGCTATCCTGGGCGAGCTGGACAGGGCGGGGCTGTTGCACGGTGAGGTGGGCTCGGTACACAGCAACACACTGCGCGACGGCTTGGCTTGCTGGGACATTGTGCAAAATACCGATGGCACGGCGGATAAGTTTTTTCGCGCAGCCCCCGGCGGTATCGTCACCACCCTCGCGTTTTCGCAATCCATGCTGTATCCAGAGGTGGATGCCGACCGCGCCACCGGCTGCATCCGCGATAAGGAACATGCCTATTCGCAGGACGGGGGCTTGGCGGTGCTGCGCGGCAACATCGCGGTGGACGGCTGTATCGTCAAGACGGCGGGCGTGGATGCCAGCATTTTGAAATTTACCGGACGGGCGCGCGTGTTCGAGAGCCAGGACGATGCGGTCGCCGCGATTCTCGCCGACCAGGTGGTGGCGGGCGATGTGGTGGTGATCCGCTACGAAGGCCCCAAGGGCGGGCCGGGTATGCAGGAAATGCTCTATCCGACCGCCTACCTGAAATCCAAAGGCTTGGGCAAAGTCTGCGCCTTGCTGACAGACGGGCGCTTCTCGGGTGGGACATCGGGCTTGAGTATCGGTCACGTCTCGCCGGAAGCGGCGGCGGGCGGTGAAATCGGCCTGGTGCATGAAAACGACACCATCGCCATTGATATTCCCAATCGCAGCATAGCGCTGGCGATTAGCGAGGCAGAGATGACGCGCCGTCGTGCCGAAATGATAGCGCGCGACCGCCTGGCCTGGAAACCGGTCAGCCGCGACCGTCAGGTTTCGGCCGCCTTGCGCGCCTACGCTGCGATGACCACCTCCGCCGACAAGGGCGCGGTGCGCGATGTAACACAGATTGAGCGTTAAACAACAAAAGGGTATAGACCCGGTGATTTTTGGATAACCATAAGGGAGAAAAGCATGACGACAGCACTGAATACGCAATTTGGCATCAACGGGCAGTTGGTTTTTAACGCGGATGCCAGCGGCTTGATCGTGGCAAATATCAACAATGCACTGGGCAGTGCCTCGCTGTGTTTGCAGGGCGCGCACCTGATGACCTGGCAGCCCAAGAGTCAGGCGGTTCCGGTGGTGTGGTTATCGCGCGATGCCAAGCTGGCGGCGGGTAAATCCATACGCGGTGGTGCGCCGGTGTGCTGGCCGTGGTTTGGTCCTCACGCGACTGAAGCCGGTTTCCCCGGCCACGGCTTTGCGCGTACCGTGCCTTGGCGTGTGATCGAATCGGGTACAGAAGCGAACGGCGCGACTCGTTTGACCTTGCGCCTGGTGGCTTCCGACAAGACCCGCGCGCAGTGGCCGCACGACTGCAATGTGGATTTGACCGTGATCGTGGGCGAGACCCTGCGCATGGAAATGAGTACCGAAAATACTGGTGCAGCCGATTTTGTAATCGGCGAAGCCTTGCATACCTATTTGCAGATCGGCGACATCGGGCAGGTTAGCGTGACGGGGCTCGAAGGCGGCGAGTACTGGGATAAGGTGGGCGGCACAAACAAACGCAAGCAGGACGGGGCGGTCAGTTTCTCCGGTGAAGTGGATCGCGTGTATATCAACACCGCTGCGGAATGTGTGATTCACGATGACAAGTTGCGCCGCCGCATCCATATCGCCAAATCCGGCAGTCTTTCCACCGTGGTGTGGACACCGTGGGTCGAGAAAGCCAACAAGATGGGCGATATGGGGCAGCCGGATGGCTGGCGCGAAATGGTTTGTGTAGAATCGTCGAACGCAATGGAAAACGTGGTGAAGGTCGCGGCAGGCAGCAAACACACGCTGATTGTTGAATACCGCGCTGCATCTTTGTAGCTTAACAGCTTATTTTATAAGGGAAAAAAATAATGAATTTGCAAAAATTATTGCTGGTATCGTTGCTGGCGGGTTTGTATGGCTGTCAGCCGGAGAATGCCACGCAACAGCAAACGGCACCAGTCGAAGCAATGCCCGCTGCCAGTGAGCCGGTCAGCGCGGCTCCTGCACAAGTCCCCGTTACTCAGTCAGCCTCTGCCGTGCAACCGGTGCCGAGTGCGGCGGTGGGGGGCGCACCAGTGATTGCCGAAAAAACGGCCAAGGCTGTCGCACCCGTCAAGGCATTCCCCGCCAAAGTCGAAGCCGCACCCCCTGTAAGCAAGCCCGCAGTGCCGATGAAAGAGAAAGTGGCCGTCGTCGTTACGCCAAAAGTCGCGACAGTTGTAACCGTTGTACCGGCTGCACCTGTGGTCGTTGCTAAAACAGAGATTGCCGTATCCGAAGCCGATGCGCTGGCCTTGGCGAAAAAATCCAACTGCCTAGCGTGTCATGCCATAGACAAAAAGGTAGTCGGTCCGGCATGGAAAGAGGTGGCCGCAAAATATCGCGGTGACGCGACCGCCGAAGCGCATTTAATCAACAAGATTGCGGTGGGCGGCAGTGGCGTGTGGGGCAGCATGGCGATGCCCGCACACCCTAAACTCAGCGAAGCGGAGCGCACTACTTTGGCAAGATTTGTGCTTAATTTGAAATAAGCTGTCAACCGGATGGTGAATGCTGGCGTTAATCACGCAACGTCCGAAACAGTGGGTTTACAAATCTGACGGAGTCGTCCAGTATCACCATCGGAGGCACAAGCCTTCGCACCTTTTAAGTTTCCTTGATCATAAAACGGAGAGAATAGATGAAATCCATTATCGTAAGCATGACAGTAGCAGCAGGTTTGATGATTGCCGGTTCCGCCATGGCGACCGACATGCCAGCCATCGCCAAGAAAAACAACTGCACGGCCTGTCACGCAATTGACAAAAAGCTAGTTGGCCCGGCCTGGATGGAAGTTTCCAAGAAGTACAAGGGGGATGCGGGCGCTGAAGCCAGGCTTATCACTAAAGTCTCCAAAGGCGGTTCTGGTAACTGGGGTTCCATGCCTATGCCTGCCAACGATCCTGCCGGCAAGAAACGGGCTGACATGCAAGCACTGGTGCAGTTTATTCTGGGCTTGGCAAAATAAGTTTATCCTGTCCTCGTTGCGGGGAAGTCATTTTTCAAGATTGAGTTTGTTTCAGGAAGAACGTCAAAATTTTTCGGGAACAAGGTCAAAATTGGAGAAACTGGCGAAATTCGACTTTGCGTTGTTTGTCGGGTTACCAGGCGTAGTGAAAATCGTGCTGTGCTATGTGGCACTTTGTTGTGAAGTTGTTTAGAATCGGTCTCGAAGGCTAGGCCTTCGTACTTTTTTAAGTTTTTTGATCATAAAGCGGAGAGAACATATGAAATCTATCATCGTAAGTTTGGCAGTTGCAGCAGGTTTGATGGTTGCAGGTTCAGCAATGGCAGCAGCACCCGCCTCAGCTAAGGGTTGCAAGGCTTGCCACAGCATTGATAGCGACAAGAAAGTGGTTGGTCCAGGCTGGGTTGCAGTTGGTAAGAAATATGCTGGCGACAAAGACGGTGCCAGCAAAATTGCAGCCAATATCACCAAAGGTGGTAAATTCGACTGGAAATTTGGCATGATGCCTCCTAAAGGTGGTAATGCTAAGTTGTCTGACGCTGACATCAAGGAAATCGCGACTTATATTGCTGGCTTGAAGTAATCCGGCTTGCAAGTGTCAATAAAAAACCGGCGCAAGCCGGTTTTTTATTGCCCGTCAATTTGTTGTCCGGTAAATTGACAAAAAGTGCCTCTGCTCCGCATAATCAGCCCGTAAGTCGTAAGTTAATTCAGCCGTACGTTTTTATATTGGGAATTTAACATGTCATTATGTTTGGGTCGTTTGCTGTTCCTCGCCACATTATCATTGACGCTTGCAGGCTGTGGTCAATCCGCTTCCGAGCAGGCTGCGGCTTCAGGCGAGCGGGTGGTGCGCATCGGTTCGGTAGCGCCCCTGACCGGACCGCAGGCGCATCTGGGCAAGGATAACGAAAATGGTGCGCGCATGGCGATAGAGGAGGCCAATGCCAAGGGGATTACGATCGGCGGCAAAAAAATCCATTTTGAACTGATCAGCGAGGATGATCAGGCCGATCCCAAGACGGCGACCATCGTCGCGCAGAAGCTGGCGGACAGCGGCGTGAGCGGCGTGATTGGTCATCTGAATTCCGGCACGACCATTCCCGCCGCAAAAATTTACCACGACAACGGCATCCCGCAGATTTCTCCTTCTGCCACGGCGGTGGCTTACACCCATCAGGGTTTCAAGACTGCGTTTCGCGTGATGGCGAATGACGCGCAGCAGGGACATGTGCTGGGCGAGTATGCAACCCGGAATCTGCACGCCAAAAAAATAGCCATCATTGATGACCGTACGGCCTACGGTCAGGGGCTGGCCGACCAGTTTATCCACGCGGCACAGGCGGCGGGGGCGGAAATCGTGGCGCATGAATATACCAGCGACAAGGCAGTGGACTTTACAGCGGTGCTGACGGTGGTAAAGGGCAAACAGCCCGACCTGCTATTTTACGGCGGCATGGACGCGCAGGGCGGGATGATGGCCAGACAGATTAAATCGCTGGCGCTGAACGTGAAGTTCATGATGGGCGATGGCGGTTATACGCCCGAATTTATCAAGCTGGCAGGGGATGCGGCGGACGGCACCTATGCTTCCCTGCCCGGCGTGCCATTGGATAAAATGCCCGGCGGCAAGGCGTTCGAGCAGTGCTTCGTCGCCCAATACCAGCCGATTCAGTTGTACGCGCCTTATTGCTACGATGCTGTGAACGTGATGATCGCTGCGATGCAAAAGGCGGGGTCGGTTGAACCTGCCCATTATCTGCCCGCGCTTGCCAATATTTCATACGAAGGCATTACCGCCACCCTCCAGTTCGATGGCAATGGCGACCTCAAGGGCGGCGCGGTGACGCTGTATCAGGTGCAACAAGGCAAGTGGCAGCCGTTGGAAACGGTGGGTGCGGCGCAGTGATCCCGCGCAAGGGTTAAGCCGTACATGGAAACCTTTCTTCAGCAAATCATCAATGGCCTGGTGCAAGGCAGCGTGTACGCGCTGGTGGCGCTGGGCTATACCATGGTCTATGGCATCCTCGGTCTGATCAACTTCGCGCACGGCGAAGTGGTAATGGTCGGCGCGATGCTGGTGATTTCATCGCTGACCGCCATGCTGTCCTGGGGGGTGCCGCTGTTGTTGGCCTTGCCGATCAGCGTGGTGCTGGCGATGGCGGGTTGTATGGCGCTGGGTTACAGCATCGAGCGCATCGCCTACCGTCCCTTGCGCCATGCGCCGCGTCTCGCCCCGCTGATAACTGCGATAGGCGTGTCCATCCTGTTGCAAAATCTGGCCATGATGATCTGGGGGCGCGAGTATCACGCCTTCCCGCAACTGATCGTCAGCCAGCCTCACCACATCGGCGGCGCGATCATCAATGACATTCAAATAATCATAATAATCATGGCATTAGCGATAATGGCGGGGCTGATGCTCCTTGTGCATCGCACCCGTCTGGGGCGTGCGATGCGTGCCGTGGCAGAGAACCAACACGCCGCGCAGCTAATGGGCGTGGATGTCAACCGAGTAATCTCAGTAACTTTCATGCTGGGTTCGGCACTGGCGGCAATTGCCGGGCTGATGGTCAGCGCCAACTACGGGCTGGCGCACTACTACATGGGATTTTTACTGGGGCTGAAAGCCTTCACCGCTGCGGTGCTGGGCGGCATCGGCAATCTGCGCGGCGCGATGCTGGGCGGCCTGTTGCTGGGCCTGATCGAAAGTCTGGGCGCGGGCTATATCGGAGATTTGACGGGTGGATTCATGGGCAGCCAGTATCAGGATGTGTTCGCCTTCTTCGTGCTGATCGCCGTGCTGGTGTTCAGGCCGTCTGGATTGCTCGGCGAACAGTTGGCGGAGCGGGCATGAAATCGGGTAGATTCACGAAGAAAAATTGGCTGTTTGTTTTGCAGTTGGGTGTCGTGCTGTTATTGCCGTTCATCACCGATGCCCTGCTCGGGCGCGGCTGGGTGCGCATCGTGGATTTCGCCATGCTCTACATCATGTTGACACTCGGCCTTAACATCGTGGTCGGCTACGCGGGGCTGCTGGATTTGGGTTACATCGCGTTTTTCGCGGTGGGGGCGTACTGTTTTGCGCTGACCGGTTCGCCGCATCTGGCGCTGGCCTTCCCGCAGCTTTTTCCTGCTGGCCTGCATCTTTCCTTCTGGCAGGTTGTGCCGTTGTCGGCCTTGCTGGCGGGCGGTTTCGGGGTGTTGCTGGGTGCGCCCACGCTACGCTTGCGCGGGGACTATCTGGCTATCGTCACGCTGGGATTCGGCGAAATCATTCGCATCTTTTTGAACAATCTCAACGCGCCGATCAATCTGACCAACGGCCCACAAGGGATCAGCCTGATTGATCCCATTGCCGTGGCGGGGTTGTCGCTGAACGCAGGCGAGGAGATACTCGGCATTACTTTCCCCTCGGTGCATCTGTATTTTTACCTGTTCCTGGCCTTCACCGCACTGGTGATATTTGTCTCGCACCGTCTGGAGAAATCACGCATCGGTCGCGCCTGGATGGCGATACGCGAAGACGAGATTGCGGCAACGGCGATGGGCATCAATACCCGTAACCTCAAGCTGCTGGCGTTCGCGATGGGGGCGATGTTCGGCGGCGTATCCGGTACCTTGTTCGCGGGTTTTCAGGGCTTTGTCAGCCCGGAAAGCTTCAGCCTGATGGAATCGGTCATGGTGTTGTGCATGGTGGTGCTGGGCGGCATGGGTAATATACGCGGGGTCATACTCGGCGGCGTGCTGCTGGCCTTGCTGCCGGAAATTCTGCGCCACGGCATCGTGCCTTTGCAGCAGGCACTGTTCGGCAGAACCGTGATAGACCCGGAAGGTCTGCGCATGTTGCTGTTCGGCACTGCGCTAATCGCAGTGATGCTGTATCGTCCTGCGGGGTTGTGGCCTTCGCGTGTCCGCCGTAGTGAACTTGAGGCAGACGAGCCGGGGTCAACGATATGAATGCCCCTTTACTGGAACTCGCCCATATAGGCAAACAGTTCGGCGGGCTGAATGCCTTGAGCGAAGTGTCGTTGCACATTAAGCGCGGCGAAATCTACGGCTTGATCGGTCCGAACGGTGCGGGCAAGACCACACTGTTCAACGTCATTACCGGCCTGTATCGGGCGGATGCTGGCGAATTTCGTTTTGCCGGGCTGCGTTATCACCATCCCCAGCCGCACCGGCTGGCGCAGGCGGGAATCGCGCGCACTTTTCAGAACATCCGCCTGTTCGCGAACCTCACCGCGTTGGAAAATGTGATGATAGGATGTCATATACGCACCCGGTCGGGCGTTTTTGGTGCCTTGCTGCGCGATGCGGCCACGCGCGCGGAAGAACGTGCCTGCGCCGAACGCGCGCGCGAATTGCTGCGCTATGTCGGTATCACCCGACCCGCGCAAACGCTGGCCAAACATCTCTCCTACGGCGAACAGCGCAGGCTGGAAATCGCGCGAGCCTTGGCCACCGAACCGCTGCTGTTGGCGCTGGACGAACCCGCTGCCGGGATGAATGCCACCGAAACGGAAAGCCTGAAGATGCTGTTGCAGGACATCCGCGCCACGGGCATCACCGTGCTGCTGATCGAACATGACGTGAAACTCATCATGGGCTTGTGCGATCGCGTGGCGGTGCTGGATTACGGCAGGAAGATCGCCGAAGGGGTGCCGGATGAAGTGCGCGGCGACCCCGCCGTGATCGCCGCCTATCTGGGGAACGACGATGAATAGTAGCGCGCTGAAACGGGGTACTCCCTTCCCATCGCAGGGGGAGGGCTGGGGTGAAAAGCCCGATGTTCCCAAGTTATTGGAAGTTCGCGATTTGCAAGTCGCCTATGGTGGCATACAAGCGGTGAAAGGCATCAGCCTGCAAGTCGCGCCGGGTGAGTTGGTCGCGCTGATCGGCAGCAACGGCGCGGGCAAGACCACCACGCTGAAGACGCTGGCGGGCATCATAGCCCCAGTCAGCGGGCAGATAGACTATGACGGTAACAGCCTGATCGACAGGGCGGCGCATCGGCGCGTCGCACAGGGCATGGCGCTGGTGCCGGAAGGTCGCGGCGTGTTTGCGAGGCTCACCGTGCGGGAAAACTTGCAAATGGGCGCTTATACGCGCAGCGATACGCTCGGCATTGCCGCCGACCTGGAACGCATGTACGAACGCTTCCCGCGTCTGTATGAACGCCGCGATCAATTGGCCGGAACCCTGTCCGGCGGTGAGCAGCAAATGGTTGCGATGGCGCGCGCCCTGATGAGTCGCCCGCGCCTGTTGATGCTGGACGAACCCAGCATGGGGCTGGCTCCCTTGATGGTTAAAAAAATATTTGAAACTATTCAAGAAGTTGCATCGCAGGGCATGAGCATCATATTGGTCGAACAAAACGCCAGACTCGCCCTGCAAGTCGCCCAGCGCGGCTATGTGATGGAAAGCGGAAAGATCACACTTTCCGGTGAATCCCGCGAACTGCTGGGCAGCGATGCCGTGCAACGCGCGTATCTGGGTGGCTGATTAGAGTCGCTGGCGGCATGAATGGCGAGTGGGATTGTTTGGATAAAAATAGGCTATGCCGTAGTTAACGGTTGTTATGGGGATAAGAAATCATAAATTACCGCGCATCACGATGACAGCATCCACCCCATCCCCCACCTCATTGCTCCCTCGCTAATGCTCTCCCCCTTGAAGGGGGAGGAATCTACTCCCCGCCCGCAGCTTGCGAGGACGGAACGGATTCTATCTCCTTGGAGAGAGGGGAATCTACTCCCTCCCCTTCAAGGGGAGGGTTGGGGTGGGGATGGGGGGTGGTGGCAGTCGCCACATAGCGGCAATCCAGAAGCGGGAACTCAGCACGACAGCCTATCTACGGGTCTGATTGCCAATGATCTACGTCATTTCAACCGTTAAACCTGGAAAACGCAGTTGACCGCTCAAGTGACAGCATAACGTGATGACCTTAAGAGCTATTTTTCACATTCGATGGTTCACGAATTCGCTACGGGCTGAGATTCAAGTTTCTTGCGGCGCGGCGCGGGGTTGCACCCAGAGGGCACAAGAACCCCTGCGGGGCAACTTGTTGAAATGGAATAACCATTTCGCCTCCTCGCGTGGAGCGATACTTGCAATAAACATGAATCTCAACCCGTCCAACTGCGGTTTCCAGGTTAATTTGGACAGAGCTTAAAAATAGCTATTCGCTCCAGCCCGCATCCAGCAAGCGGTCGCTGCGGTTCTCGGTCTGGTGCAGCAGGAAGGCGCAATCCTGGCGGTGTATGGTGATGCCGCGATCGCGCGTCAGATAGCCGATGATGGCTTGTGGTGGCGCGGGGTTGCAGCATTTTGCCAGCCGCGTCGTTTGCCTGCCCAGTCCGGTAATCATAATGTGCGGTTCATCGAGCGGTTTGTCGGCAGGTCTGACGACGGCGGGTTTGATAATGTCCAGTGGCCGGGTCGGGCACTCCGCCTGTATCGCCAGCGCGATGCGCCGCAGGGTGACTTCGTTGCGACCGAGCGCCGCCAGCAAATCTTCCAGTTTGTTGTAGCGCAGGCGCTGCGCGAGTTTCTCCTGATTCACCGAGGTGATGCCTAGTCGGTGCAATTCCCGATCCAGTTGTAGGCGGCCTTGTGCGACATGTTCATCCAGATGCAGGTTTTTGAACCAGGCGCGCACCTTGGCGCGCGCGCTGGGGCTTTGCAAATAGCCCAGCGCGGGATTGGCCCAGTCCAGACTGGGGCCGCCCTGTTTGACGGTGAGAATTTCCACGCGCTGGCCGTTTTGCAAGGGATAGGTGAGCGGCACGATGCTGCCGTCCACTTTTGCGCCGCGCGTGCGATGCCCCAGATTGGAGTGCAGCGTATAGGCAAAATCCACCGGGGTCGCACCTGAAGGCAGGGCGATGACCTTACCTTGCGGCGTGAGTACATAAACCTGGTCGTGGAATAGTTCGTTCCTGAACTGTTCCTGCATATCGCTCTGTTCGGCAATATCTTCTTTCCATTCAAGTATCTGGCGCAGCCAGACAATTTTTTCATCCAGTTTTGCGTCGGATTTCCCCCCTTCCTTGTAACGCCAGTGCGCGGCGACTCCCAGCTCGGAATGGTGGTGCATCTCCTGCGTGCGGATCTGTATCTCGACGGCGAGACCGCGCGGACCGATGACGGCGGTATGCAGCGAACGGTAGTTGTTGCTCTTGGGGTGCGCGATGTAGTCGTCGAATTCGCTGGCGATGGGAACCCACAGGGCTTGCACGATGCCCAGTGCCGCGTAGCAGTCCTGCACGTCTTGCACCAGAATGCGCACGGCGCGCACATCATACAGTTCGTCAAAATCCAGTTGTTTGCGCTTCATCTTGTTGATGATGCTGTAGATGTGCTTGGGGCGCCCGGTCACTTCCGCCTGGATGCCCGCCTGCTGCATGGCACTGCGCAACTGCCCGATGACTTCGGCGATGTACTGCTCGCGGTCTATGCGGCGCTCGTCCAGTAATCCGGCAATTTTCTTGTAAAGTTCCGGTTCCAGGTAGCGCACCGACAGGTCTTCCAGCTCCCATTTGATTTGCCACACGCCGAGCCGGTTGGCGAGCGGCGCGAACAGGTTTTTCGTTTCCTGCGCGATGGTGCGCTGCTGTTCGATGTCGGCACCCGACAGGCAACGCATGGTCTGGGCGCGTTCGGCCAGTTTGATCAGCACCACGCGGATGTCGCCGACCATCGCCAGCAACATCTTGCGCAGGCTTTCCAGTTGCTGGGCGTGGTCGTCTTTCTTCTTGTTTTTCTTGTCGGGGCGGGGGATTTCGCTGAATTGCCGTATCTGCTCGGTGCGTGAAATGCCTTGGACCAGCGCCATGACGTTGTGACCGAAATCGCTCTCCAGCCGGGATGCCCAGTCGTCCAGATAGTCGGGTATGGCGTGCAGCAGTGTGGCGACGATCGTTTCAATGTCCATGTTCATGCCGACCAGAATGGAGGCCGCGCCCAGCGCGTGTTGCAGCAGCGGCGTACCGGTCAGCGCGACTTGTCCGGCATAGAGCGGCTCGGCCAGTTTGCAGGCATGGCGTATCACCTCGACTTCGTCGGCGGTGAAGTCGGCCAGCCATGTATCGCCAACGGTGAATTTCTGCGGGGAGCGTGTCTGTATTGAAACCATTGCTTAGTAGCCCAGCGTTTTGAGTAATAACTTGCTTGCGAGTGCTAACAATAACACGGCGAACAGCTTGCGTAACAGGCCGGTGTTCAGGTGGTGCGTGGCTTTTGCGCCCAGCGGCGCGGTGAATACGCTGGCTAACGCCGTCCACAACAGGGCGGGCAGATAGACATAACCCAGACTTGCGGCAGGAAGGCCTGGTGCGCCCAGCCCCGTCAGCACATAGCCTGCCGTTCCGCCGAGTGCGACCGGAAAGCTGATGGCAGCCGAAGTGCCGATGGCCTGGCGGAGGGTGAAGTTGCTCCAGGTCAGGAAGGGAATTACCACCGTACCGCCGCCGATGGACACCAGACTGCTCAGCGTGCCGGCGAACACGCCGAACAGCCTGACGATCAGGCTGCGGGGGAGCTGGCGCGAGGCGGGTGGGCGGATGTCCAGCAATATCTGCGCGGCGGCGCAATACACGAACAGCGCGAAGATCAGCCCCAGCAGATAGACCGGGATGCGGCTCGCCAGCAGAGTGCCCAAGGCTGTGCCGATCAGGATGCCGGGGGTGATGGTACGCACCACGCGCCAGTTCACCGCGCCGTGTTGGTTATGTTTCAACAAGCTGGCCAGCGCGGTAAAGAGGATGGTCGCCATAGACGTGCCGAGCGCCAGATGCAGCAGGTGTTCGGGCGGAAAATGCTGCGCATCGAACAGCAGCAACAAAAGGGGCACGAGTAGCGTGCCACCGCCTATGCCGAACAGTCCGCCCAGAAACCCGATGCCAGCCCCCAGCAACAAATAGGCGAACCCCCATTCCATCAGGCGTGAACCAATCGGGCGGTGATGAATTCCCATTCATCGGGGTCAAGCGGCGTGATGGACAGGCGGTTGCCCTGTTGCAGGGTACGCATCCGTGCCAGTTCCGGGTGCAGGCGCAGCTCACTGAGCGGAATCAGCGCGATTTTTTTGACCAGTTGCACGTCCACATTAAACCAGCGCGGCTGCTCAGGTGTGGCCTTTGCGTCGAAATACTTGCTGGATTGTTCGAACTGTTTGGCATCGGGATAAGCGCCACTGGCCACCCGCGCGATTCCCGCGATACCCGGTATCTTGCAATTGGAATGGTAAAACAGCACGCCATCGCCTATCGTCATCTGGTCGCGCATGAAGTTGCGCGCCTGGTAATTGCGCACGCCATACCAGGCCACACTTTGTTCGGGGAAGGTCGCCAGATCGTCAATACTGACATCGGCGGGCTCGGATTTCATCAGCCAGTAGCGCATGGTATATTTTGTTTTAGAATAGTTTAATTAAATCAATAGGTTGCATAAATATCCGCGAGAACATCCTTGCGGCGGATTATGCAAAGACCCCATGTTACGCGAACAGCGGAAGTGGATTCTACGTTCAACAGCGGTTTCTAGCCTGAATATTACACAAATAGGGCGAATAACAATGCAAGTATTTGATATAATTTGAATTATTAAGAAACCGATTCGTAAAAAATGCCTACTTGTACTCGCCCTGCCGCTGATTTTACCCCAGAACAACTTCGTTTTCCTGCCATTCCTGGCTACACAGTTCGTGCCGATTTCACGGGAGG
>Ga0210037_1001272_pt1 | contig 15743 bp, 16 predicted proteins | sample CryGey08umfilter_3_FD_185451 | JGI IMG/M metagenome (GOLD analysis project Ga0210037, IMG submission 185451) | Groundwater microbial communities from aquifer in Utah, USA - Crystal Geyser 4/9/14 0.8 um filter (SPAdes) (version 3) | ecosystem: Environmental > Aquatic > Deep subsurface >...
GCTTGCAACAACTCGTCACCGACTGCCAGCAGCGTATTGACGCCAACAAATAGGCTGATGAGGCCTGGCCGCCAACTATTTGCGTTTCGTTCAGTTGGCGTTCATGCATGCAGCAGCACACTGCGTTTCATTCCAACCCCCAAAGGAGATTGTCATGAAACGTTATGTCATTGCCAGCTTGTTGAGCACTGCGCTGGTTGGCGCCTACGCCCAGAGCTACACCGACAACGCGCGGGTACGCAGCGCCGAGCCGGTCTACGAAAACATCAGCGTACCGCGTGAAGAATGCAGCAACCGCTGGATACAGGAGCCCAGTCGACGCAGTAGTGGCTACGAGCGCCGTGAACGCAACTACGCCCCAGCCATCATTGGAGGCCTGGCCGGCGGCGTCATCGGCCACCAATTTGGTGGCGGTGCGGGCAAGGATGCAGCGACCGCACTGGGCGTGGTGTTGGGCGCCATGGCAGGTGACCAGCACGGCAACCGCGATGTCTATGCGCGCGACGACGACCGTGAGTATGGCGTCTCGCAACGCGAAGTCAAAAGCTGCCGCACGGTCTACGACAACCAGTCGCGCCTTACCGGCTACCGCGTCGCCTACGAATACCGCGGTCAACAATTCACGACCATGACACGCAATCATCCCGGCAATGAATTGGCGGTGCGCGTTTCCGTGGCGCCAATTGAACAATAATGGCGCATGATGCTTGACCACACCGATTGACCGACGTTTGCCATGAAACTCTCAACGCCCTTGATCTTTGCCTTGCTGCTGGCTGTGTCGGCGCCCGTGTGGGCCGACGTGGGCCGCGAAGAGGCGGCCGTCATCGCCCAGAAAGCAACGTCCGGGCGGGTCCTGGCGGTCGATCAGGTGCAGAGAGACGGGCACGCGGTCTGGCGCGTCAAGGTGGTCACACCGCAGGGTGAAGTGCGGGTGGTGTTGATCGACGTGGCCAGCGGCCGTGCGCGCTGACAGTCTTGGCACCATGCGACTGCTGCTGATTGAAGACGACGCCGTGCTGCGCTTGGGGCTGGTACGCCAGCTCGAAGCCGACGGTTACCGCGTCGACGCGGCGGCCGACGGCCAGGACGGCTTGTTCCAGGCGCACGAGTACCCGGTGGATCTGGTCATTGTCGACTTGGGTCTGCCCAAGCTCAGCGGGTTGCAGGTGGTGCAATCGCTGCGCGCTGACGGCAAGACGCTGCCGATCCTGATCCTGACGGCCCGCGGCAGCTGGCAGGACAAGGTGACCGGCCTCGAAGCGGGTGCTGACGATTACCTGGTCAAGCCATTTGACTACCCCGAACTGGCCGCGCGGGTGAAGGCCCTGTTGCGCCGGTCGCTACAGGCTGCGTCACACGTGCTAACCTTTGGTCCGCTGCGCATTGACATCTCGGCCCAAGCGGCCACCCTGGGTGAACGTGCGCTGGAGCTGACGACTTTTGAGTACCGCATGCTCGAACTGCTGGTGCGTGAGCGAAAGCGTGTTGTCACCAAACAAGAGCTGTCTGATTACCTGTACCCGCACGACGAAGACCGCGACAGCAACGTGCTGGAGGTGTTGATCGGCCGACTGCGCCGCAAGATCGACCCCGAGAGCACGCTTGCCCCCATAGAAACGCTGCGCGGTCGCGGCTACCGCTTCGTGCTGCAGTGAAGACGAGTTGGTCGATCCGTTCCCGTCTGATCTGGGCTGCAGCTTTGGTGTTGGCCGTCTTTCTGGCCGGGGCGGGTTGGGCCGTGCAACAAGCCCACGCCGACAGCGTGCTGGCGCAGCGCTATTCGCGCCTGCAAACCACAATCTATCTGCTGCTTGCTGCCGCGGAGCTGGACGTTGGCGGGGCGATCATCATGCCCGACGAACTGGCCGAACCGCGACTGACGCTGCCGCGTTCAGGCTTGTACGCCAGCATTGCGCGCGCTGACGGCAAGGCCAGTTGGCAGTCTGGTTCTGCGTTGGGACAAGCACTGGCACCTGTGCCCAGCCCGGCGTTGGGCCAGTGGCAGTTCACCATGGTGGCGCCTGACGCGCTCAGCGTCGGCGCGCTGCTGCCCTCGCGGGCGTTTCTCAAGGCCAGCTACGCCGTCATGTGGGCGGTTGGCGCGCAGCAAACGCCACTGGTCTTCACGGTGCTGGAAGACCGCGCCGACTTTGACCGCGAATTGAAGGCCTTCATGCGTACCTTGTGGCTCTGGCTGGGGGCGACCGGTACGCTGCTGCTGCTGACGCAAACACTGCTGCTGCGCTGGGCGCTCAAGCCGCTGGGGGACATGGCGCAAGAAATTGAACGCATCGAACAAGGCCAGCAAACTCAGTTGCTCGGTCGTTATCCGAAAGAGCTTGCCGGGCTGACACGCAACCTGAACCTGTTGATTGAGCAGGAGCGCACCCGACAAACCCGCTACCGGCAAGCGCTCGACGACCTGGCGCACAGCCTCAAGACACCGCTGGCCGCGCTGCGCGCCACGCTGAGCGCGCCCGAGGCGCTCCCGGCGCGCGTGGCCGAGCAGGTGCGCCGCATGGATGACATCGTGGTGCACCAGCTCGGGCGCGCCGGAGCTGCTGGCAGCGTGCTTTTTGTACCGCCGCTGCGCCTGGCACCGGTACTGCAGCGCATCCACGACACCTTGTGCAAGGTCTACGCCGACAAGCACCTGGTGTGGTCGCTCACCTGCGCTGACGACCTGACCTGGCGCCTGAGCGAAGGCGATGCGTTTGAATTGCTGGGCAACCTGATGGACAACGCCGCCAAATGGGCGCGCCAGCAAGCCGTCGTTGACATCCGGATCGACGACGACCAACGCCTGTGCATCCGCGTCAGTGACGATGGCCCGGGCTTTGCTGACCCGCTCATCGTTGGTCAACGCCGCGTGCGACTGGACGAACAGGTCCCCGGCCACGGCATTGGCCTGGCTGTGGTCAACGATCTGGTGGGCAGCCACAAAGGCAGCTTGCAGGTCACCCGCTCGGCGCTCGGCGGCGCACAGGTCGACGTCATCTTGCCGGGTCAGACAGCGGCGTGAGGCGGTCATCTATGATGCTGCAATGATGTTCATTGCCGCCAAATTCATGGCTTTTTTGACCCAGCCGCTGGCGTGGGTTGCACTGTTGCTGCTGCTGACCGTGTTGCTGGTGCGCCGTCGCCCGGCGTGGGCCGTCCGGGTTGGCAGCGCTGCTCTGGCGCTGTTGCTGCTGCTCGGTTGGGAGCCGCTACCCGATACGTTGTTGCGCCACCTGGAGTCGCTCTACCCGCCGGTGGTGCGCCAGCAAATCGCGCCCGATACCGCAGGCGTCATCGTCCTCGGTGGCGCGTTGGAGTCGGCCTACGTCTGGTCAGTGCCGGGGCAGAGCGCGCTCAACGACGGGGCCGAGCGCATGACCGAAGCGGTAGCGCTGCTGCGCCAGCAACCCCAGCTCAAGCTGGTGTTCACCGGCGGCGAGGGCGAACTCTTTGGTGGCGACTTGCCGGAGGCCGCGCGCGCCAGCGTGTTTTTTGAAGGGCAAGGTATCCCGGCGGCGCGGGTGTTGTTCGAATCCGCATCGCGCACCACCTATGAAAACGCCGTGCTGAGCAAGCGCCTGAGCGGCATTGACGCGGCCCAACCCTGGCTGTTGCTGACCAGTGCGTCGCACATGCCTCGGGCGATGGCGGCGTTCCGCAAGGCTGGCTGGAACGTCACCGCGTACCCGGTGGACTTCCGCGCCGGCAAAGCCACGCCCTGGACACAGTACACGCTGGACCAAGGCGTCAAGAAATGGCGCATCGGCCTGCACGAGGTGATTGGTCTACTGGCCTACAGATTGTCTGGGCGTGCCTGATCGGCTTGCCCCTGAACCGGATAGGCCAGCACTTTGTCGATGCGTTTGCCATCGAGGTCAGTGACCTCAAAGATCCAGCCCTCGCAGGAAACTTTCTCGCCAACGACCGGCAATGTGCCACTGACCGCCATCAGTAACCCGGCAAGCGTGTTGTAGCGGCCACGGTCTTCGTTGGGTAATTCGTCAATGTCGAGCCGCGCTTTGAGTTCGCCCACGGGCATTGCACCGTCAAGCAGCCAACTCCCGTCGTCACGCTGGGTCGCCCAGGCCTCGGTCTTGATACCGGGTTGCAGCTCACCGGTAATGGCTTCGAGCAGGTCGTGCGGTGTCAACATGCCTTGCACCACACCATACTCATCGACCACCAGCACCAGGCGTCCGACCTTGGCGCGAAACTGCTCAAGCAACTCCATGCCGCTGATCGTCTCGGGCACAAAAGACGCAGGGTTGACGTAATCGGCGATCGTACCGGGGGCCGCCGCACCCAACTCCAGCAGGTGTGCCACGCTGATCTTGCCAATCACATCCTCCAGCGAACCACGGCACACCGGATACCACGAATGCGCCTGCTCGGCCCCATCAGCGCCCACTTTGTTCAGACTTTCAGCCACAGTCATGCCCGCGTCGAGCCAGTCCACTTCGGCACGCGGCACCATCAGCGAGGTTAGCGGCCGGTCATCCAGGCCAAAAACATTGCGCACCATCTGGTGCTCGTGCTCTTCAATCACACCCGCGTCAACGCCCTCTTCCAGGCTGGCGCTGATCTCTTCTTCGGTCATGCTGCGCGCCGCGTTGGTATCGATGCGCAGCAACTTCAGGACGGCCGCTGTACTCACCGACAACAGCTTGACGATGGGTCCGGCAGCACGCGCCAACCAAAGCATCGGCCGCGCAACCAGTCGCGACACCCGCTCGGGGTACAACTGGCCAATGCGCTTGGGCACCAGTTCACCAAAAATAATGGTGGTGAAAGTGATGGTGGCGACCACCAGCGCGGTGGCTGTCACATCGGTCACACCTTCAACCAGACCAAAGCCCTGCAACCAGGCACTCAGCGACGCGCTGAAAGCGGCCTCGCCAACAATGCCATTGAGGACGCCAATCGAGGTGATGCCGACCTGGATCGTCGACAAAAACTGGTTCGGGTTATCCAGCAGCATCAGCGACGCTTGCGCGCCTTTGTCACCCTCTTCGGCCATGCCGGTCAGGCGCGCCTTGCGACTCGCCGCCAGCGCCAGCTCGGACATGGCAAACGCGCCGTTAAGCAGCGTGAGAAAAACAATCAGCAAAAATTCCATGCAGGACAAACGACAATCAAGACCATGGCACTTTACCTGATTGGCGACGTACAAGGCTGCAATGCTGCCTTGCAAGCCTTGCTTGACAAAATTTCGTTTTCACCCAGCCGCGACACGCTGTTCATGTTGGGCGACCTGGTCAACCGGGGACCCGACTCGGCAGGCGTATTGCGCCGCCTGATGGGCTACGGCGCGTCGGCGCAATGCCTGCTGGGCAACCACGATCTGCATCTGCTGGCGGCAAGCCACGGCGCGCGCAAACCCAGTCGCAAAGACACTTTGGCCGACGTGCTGCAGGCAGGCGACCGCCACGCCATGCTGGAATGGTTGCGCCACCAGCGCATGGCGCTGCTGCACCGCCATTTGAATCAAGACTATTTAATGGTTCACGCCGGTGTCCTGCCTTCGTGGAGTGCTACAAAAACAATATCTTTGGCGGGCGAAGTGGAAACCCTGCTGCGCAGCGCCGACTTGCCCGATTTTCTGCACCACATGTACGGCAACGCGCCCACGGCCTGGAACGACTCGCTGACCGGCACCGACCGCCTGCGCGTTATCGTCAACGCCTTGACGCGTCTGCGTTTTTGCACGCCAGCAGGCGAGATGGAATTTACCGTCACCGACGGTGCCAACGCCGCACCCAAAGGGCACCTGCCTTGGTTCGATGTGCCGGGTCGCCAAAGCGCCAACGTGAGCGTCGCCTTTGGCCATTGGTCAACACTGGGTTGGTTGGGCCGCAATGATGTGCTGGCGCTCGACACCGGCTGCGTTTGGGGCGGCTGCCTGAGCGCACTCAAGCTCAACCGGGGCGACCCCGCCCAGCCGCACGAATTGATCCAGGTGACTTGCCCGCAGGCGCAAAAACCCGGGGACTGAAGGCTTCAGGCGCGCGCGAACAGCGCGGCCACCTTGCGCTTGGTCTTGATGTTGCTGGAAATGTTGCGCGACCCCGGTTTGACCGCCGAGACCTCCCACGCCGGGGCGGTCTCGGGTGACAGGGACGGCTCGTAGGGCTTCTCAAAAAACGGATCGGCGGGTCGGCTGTGCCGCGGCTCAGCACGGGCAAACTCACGTTTGTCAGCGCGCGGGGCACTGACGTGGTCGGGCTGGTAAAGGCGTCGGCCATCGTTGATGCGACCTTGCTTGCGGATGTCTGGCAGGTCTTCTTCAAATTCGACCGGCTCCAAAACAACTTTGGTCTTGAGCAGTTTTTCTATTTCAGTGACGAGACGCAGGTCGCTCTTGGATACAAACGTCACCGCCAGTCCAGACTGCCCGGCGCGCCCCGTGCGGCCAATGCGGTGTACGTAATCTTCAGCGTGGAACGGAATGTCAAAGTTGAATACCGCGGGCACGTCCTTGATATCCAGGCCGCGCGCGGCCACGTCGGTGGCCACCAGCAAATCGACCTCGCCGCTCTTGAAGGATTCCAGCGCTTTCAAGCGCTCATCCTGGCTTTTGTCGCCGTGCAGCGCAGTGGTTTTGAGGCCTTCGCGCTCAAGCGAGCGCGCCAACCGTGCGCAGCCGAGCTTGCTGTTGACAAACACAAACGCTTGCTTGATGCCACGGTCCTTCAGTATCTGATGCAGCGCATGGCGCTTGTCGTCACCCTCGACACTGTAAAAGTGTTGTTCCACGGTGGAGGCTGTCGCGTTGGAGCGCGCGACTTCGATCGTCACCGGGTCTTGCAGGTAGCTGTTGGCCAGGCGCTTGATCTCGGGCGAGAACGTCGCCGAAAACAGCAGCGTGGTACGTTGTTTGGGCAGAAAACTCAAAATGCGCTGCAGGTCAGGCAGAAAGCCAATGTCAAGCATGCGGTCGGCCTCGTCGAGCACCACGTATTCGACCTGGTTGAGCACGCAATTCTTGGCCTCGATATGGTCAAGCAAGCGTCCCGGCGTGGCCACCAGCACTTCAACGCCTTTTTTCAGTTCAAGAGTTTGTGGCTTCATGTCGATGCCACCAAACACCACCGTGCTGCGCAGATTGGTGTATTGGCCGTACATCTTGATGTTGTCGGCCACCTGGTCGGCCAGTTCACGCGTGGGCAACAGCACCAGCGCGCGCACCGGGTGGCGCGCTGGTGACGTGGATGCGTTCTCATGTTTGAGCATGCGTTGCATCAACGGCAAGGCAAAGGCGGCTGTTTTACCCGTGCCGGTTTGGGCAGCACCCATCACGTCGCGCCCTTGCAGCACCACGGGAATGGCTTGCGCCTGGATCGGGGTCATCGACTCGTAGCCCATCTCGGCCACGGCGCGGGCCAGCGGGGCGGCCAATTGCAGCTGGGCAAAGGCCATGATGGGGGTGTCGGCAGTCAGTTCGTTCGATACGGAATCAGAAATCAGTTCGGTCATTGAAGCTCGTGTTCAATTGCTATCCATCCGATAGCTGGTTCTGCCCCAGGAATCAGGGCAGGACCCGTATTATCCCCCAAGCGTCAGGCCTTGGGCAGCGTCACACCGCGCTGGCCCTGGTATTTGCCACCGCGGTCTTTGTAACTGGTCTCGCAGACATCGTCCTTGTCGCTTTCAAAGAAAAGCACCTGCGCACAGCCCTCACCGGCATAAATCTTGGCCGGCAGCGGTGTCGTGTTGGAAAATTCCAGCGTCACATAACCCTCCCACTCCGGCTCAAACGGCGTCACGTTGACGATGATGCCGCAGCGCGCATAGGTGCTTTTACCCAGGCAAACGGTCAACACGTTGCGCGGAATGCGAAAGTATTCCACCGTGCGCGCCAGCGCGAAGCTGTTCGGTGGAATGATGCAGACATCGTCGTTGAAATCGACAAAACTTTTTTCATCAAAGTTCTTTGGGTCCACCACCGTGCTGTGGATGTTGGTAAACACCTTGAATTCTGGGGCGCAGCGAATGTCGTAGCCGTAGCTGCTGGTGCCATAGCTGACAATTTTTTCGCCCGCTGCATTTTGGCGAATCTGGCCGGGCTCAAACGGCTCGATCATGCCGTGCTGCTCGGCCATGCGGCGGATCCATTTGTCGCTTTTGATGCTCATGAGGGTGGGGCTCCTGCGTTTTCCTCAGATTGTAAGCAGGGGTTTTGCCGCGGTACGGCGATAATCGCGCCCATGAAAAATTCTCTTAATCCTCCCCTTTTGCTGCTCTGGCGACCGATTCTGGCCATGATGATAGTCATTGTGTCGTCCAACTACCTGGTGCAGTTTCCCATCAACGACTGGCTGACCTGGGGTGCATTCACCTTCCCGGTGGCTTTTTTGGTGACCGATCTGACCAACCGTGCTGTGGGAGCCAGCAGCGCCCGCCGCGTCGCCTGGACCGGCTTTGCCATCGCCGTGGTGGTATCGCTGGCGCTGGCACCCTGGCGCATTGCTGTGGCCTCGGGCATGGCGTTTATCGTTGGCCAGCTGCTTGATATCGTTGCCTTCAACAAACTGCGCGCCATGAGCTGGTGGAAAGCGCCGCTGATCGGCTCGGTCTTTGCGTCGATCGTCGACACCGGCATCTTTTTCTTCCTGGCGTTTTACGGCTCCGACATGAATTGGCTCACGCTGGCCGCCGGTGACCTGAGCGTCAAATGGTTGATGGCCGCCGTGCTGCTGGCGCCTTACCGCGTCATGTTGCCGCGCCTGCAACTGTGGGTGCCCTTGCACTGACCAAACCGAACAGAACTGTACCGTCCAACCTCTCACCCAGCAAAAAGCCGCCCTCGGGCGGCTTTTTGCATCTGCCGTAAGGCGCTCACTTGGCGCCAGGCACCTTGCCTTCCACGCCCTTGACGAAGAAATTCAAACCACTCAAGAACTTGTCATCAGCCACCGTGTCTTTGGCCACCTGCACCTTGCCGGTGTTGTCGGTGATCGGGCCACTCCAGATGGCAAAGCTGCCATCGGCCAGGCCTTTTTTCACTTCTTCCACTTTGGCCTTGGTTTCGGCGGGTACGTCTTCAGCAATGCTCACGATATCAATCGCGCCTTCTTTCACGCCCCACCAGCTGTGACCGCCGCCTTGCCAGGTGCCTTCCAGCGCTTCTTTGGTGGCCAGGATGTAATACGGGCCCCAATTGATGACGCTGGAAGCCAAATGGGCCTTCGGTCCATAGGCGGTCATGTCAGAGTCCCAACCAAAAGCGCGTTTACCCTTGGCTTCAGCGGTTTTCAACACCGCCGGTGAATCGGTGTTCTGGAACAGCACGTCGGCACCGCTGTTGATCAGGCTGGTGGCGGCTTCGGTTTCTTTCGGCGGGTCAAACCAGCCGTTGACCCAGACCACCTTGGTCTTGATCTTCGGGTTGCTTGACTGCGCACCCAGCGTGAAGCTGTTGATGTTGCGGATCACCTCGGGAATCGGGATCGAGGCCACCACGCCCAACGTGTTGCTTTTGGTCATGGCACCAGCAATCACACCGGCCATGTACGCGCCTTCGTAGGTGCGGCTGTCGTAGGTGCGCATGTTCTCGGCCTGCTTGTAGCCGGTGGCGTGCTCAAACTTGACGTCTTTGAACTCGGGCGCCAGCTTGACCATGGGTTCCATGTAGCCAAAGGTGGTGCCAAAGATGAGTTTGTTGCCTTGGCCAGCCATATCGCGGATCACACGCTCGGCATCGGCGGATTCAGGCACGTTCTCGACGTAGGAGGTGGCTATCTTGTCGCCAAATTCCTGCTCCAGCGCTTTGCGGCCGTTGTCGTGGGCAAAGGTCCAGCCACCGTCGCCCACCGGGCCAACGTAGGCAAAGGCGATTTTCAGCGGTGCAGGCTTGGCCGGCGCCGCGGCCACTGGCGCGGGCGCGGGGGCGGGAGCCGCTTCTTCCTTTTTGCCACAGCCGACCAGCGCGGCAGAGGCAACAGCGGTCAGGGCTGCGATTTTCAGGAGCGAACGTTTTTGCAGGTCAGTCATTTCAAGTCCTTGATAAAGGTTGGTTACGACGGGGTTTGAAGAAAAAAGTGAATTATCGGTGTTGTACAGGGGCAGATTCAGCTCTGGGTGCGATTCGAAGTGAGGTGTGGTCGTGAAATTCCCCTGCCAGCCGGCCCACAACCGCGACGAATCAGTCGGGCGATGCGCTTTGCCCGGCTAATGCATCGTTTATCGTGAATCGCGATAACAGGACAGGCGCTGTGGTATTTCCCTGTACCATCTTGAAATGCGAGCCTCAGCTACCCGGATAAAACGGCTTGCCCAGACTGGCGGGCATGTTGATGCGAATCCAGGCCGGGTTGCGTGAAATCAGCGCCAGAACAACGATGGTAGCCAGGTACGGCAGCATGCTCAAAACCTGGCTGGGCACATCGACACCCGCGCCCTGCAGGTGGAACTGCAACATGGTAACGCCACCAAACAGGTAGGCCCCCAACAGCACTCGGGCTGGCCGCCAAGTGGCAAACGTGGTCAGCGCCAACGCAATCCAGCCTTTGCCAGCGACCATACCCTCGACCCACAGCGGCGTGTAGATAATCGACAGGTAAGCCCCAGCCAGCCCACACAACGCGCCCCCCACCACCACAGCCAGCAGCCGGATGCGCCGCACCGGGTAACCCAGCGCGTGCGCCGACTCGGGGCTCTCACCCACGCTGCGCAGGATCAGGCCGCTGCGTGTGCGATACAAAAACCAGATCAATGCCAGCGCCAACCCAATCGTGGCATAGACCAGCGGGTGGTGCCGAAACAAGGCAGGCCCGAGCAAGGGAATATCGGCCAGGCCCGGCACAGCGAACGGCAGCCGCTCGGAAATTCTGGCCTGCACAAACCCGGCGCCGACAAACGCCGAGAAACCGGTGCCAAACAGTGTGAGCGCCAGACCGGTAGCATACTGGTTGGTGTTGAGCCAGATCACCAACAAGCCAAAAATGGCCGCAAGGCAGGCGCCACTTGCGGCACCAGCTATAAAACCAAGAGCGTCCGAGCCGGTCAACACGACCGTGGCATAGCCTGCTATCGCAGCGCACAGCATCATGCCTTCGGCGCCCAGATTGACGATGCCAACCTTTTCGTTGATCAATAAGCCCAGCGCCGCCAACGCCAGCACCGTACCGGCGTTGAGAGCAGAAGCCAACAACAGGGCGTACTCTTGCATCACTTGCCCCACTTCAAACGGTAATTGACCAGCGTGTCGCAGGCCAGCAGGCAAAACAACAACAGCCCCTGAAATACCCCGGTGAGCGACTTGGTCAGCCCCAGGCGCGACTGCGCCAACTCACCACCGATGTAAAACATGCTCATCAGTAAGGCAGAAAACACCATGCCCACCGGGTGCAAGCGCCCGACAAAGGCCACAATGATGGCTGCAAAGCCGTAGCCCGCGGGTAAATAGATGGTGAGCTGGCCGATCGGTCCGGCCACTTCCAGCGCGCCGGCCAAACCAGCACAGCCACCCGAAATCAGCAGCGCAGACCACAACGCCCGGCTGGAAGAAAAACCCGCGTAACGCGCCGCCGCTGGCGCCAGACCGCCCACCTGCAACGAAAACCCAGCACGGGTGCGAAACAGAAACACCCACAGCAGCGCCACACCCAGCAAGGCGACGAGCGCGCCAATGCTCACGCGCGAACCCGCAAACAGGCGCGGCACCTGGGTGATCGCGTCAAAATTCTTGGTCTGCGGAAAGTTGAACCCCAACGGGTCTTTCCACGGCCCCCCCACCAGGTAGCTCAGCACCTGCACCGCTACGTACACCAGCATCAGGCTGACGAGGATTTCATTGGCGTGAAAGCGCTCGCGCAGCAGCGCGGTAAGCGCCGCCCACACCATGCCACCCAGCACACCAGCCAGCAGAATCGGCAGCACGATCCAGCCACTGCTGTTGGCGTCGGCCGTCAATGCCACACCGGCGGCAAAAATCGCACCAAAAATGTATTGCCCCTCGGCGCCAATGTTCCACACATTGGAGCGAAAGCACACCGCCAGCCCCAAGGCGATCAACAACAAGGGCGAGGCCTTGACCAGCAGTTCGCCCCAGGCGTAAGCGCTGTTGATTGGTAACCAGAAAAACATCGACAGGCCCTTGACCGGGTCTTTGCCCAGCGCGGCAAACATCAGTGTCCCCAGCAACACGGTCAGCACCAGCGCCAGCAACGGCGACGCGTACGTCCACAGTACCGACGGCTCGGCGCGCGCTTCAAGCCTGGGCATCGACCGTGTCCGGTTGGGTCTGTGCCATCTGCGCCAGATGCGCCTGCAACTCAGGGTCCCACAAGCCGCTCATCCACTCGCCGAGCTTTTCGACGCTGGCTTGGGCTGTGGAAATCGACGGCGATAGCGCCCCGCGCGCCATCACATGCAGGCGGTCACACACTTCAAACAGTTCGTCAAGTTCCTCACTGACGACCAGCACTGCACAACCGGCGTCGCGCAGGGCCAGCAACTCGGCGCGAATCTGCGCTGCCGCGCCAACGTCAACGCCCCAGGTCGGTTGCGAGACGATGAAGAGCTTGGGGTTGGCATCCATCTCGCGCCCGACAATGAACTTTTGCAGGTTGCCACCCGAGAGCGAGCGCGCTAGCGCACGCGCGCCACTGGCCTTGACCTGGAACCGCGCAATGATGTCTGCGGCTTGACGCTCAAGCGCTTTGGCGCGGATCCAGCCACCGGCCAGCCGGGGCCAGGCGATGGCTTCACCGCGAGTTAACAACAGGTTGTGCGCGAGGGACAGCGTGGGCACAGCACCACGACCCAAGCGCTCTTCGGGCACGAAGTGCAAGCCCAAAGCCCGCCGCTGGCCCGGATGCTGGCGTGACACGTCAACCGGCCCGATCTGCACCGACCCCGCCGGTGCCCGCCGGTCTTCGCCTGACAAGGCGCAGAGCAACTCTTTCTGGCCGTTGCCCGAGACGCCGGCAATGCCCACCACCTCGCCACAGCGCACGTCAAAGCTGATGTCTTGCAAGTCCACACCAAACTGGTCTTCGCGCGCCAGCGTCAAATGGCGCACCTGCAACAAGCGCTCTCCCGGCTGCTGTGCCCGGTGCACCAATTGCGGCGGCTCGGCGCCAATCATCAACCGCGACAGAGAGGCGTTGCTCTCTTGCGCCGGATTGCACACACCGGTCACGCGCCCAGCGCGCAAGACGGTACAGGCGGAACACAGTGCACGGATTTCATGCAGCTTGTGGCTGATGTAGAGGATGCTGCAGCCTTCGCTAGCGAGTTTGTTCAGGACGACAAAGAGCTTTTCGACCGCTTGCGGTGTCAGCACAGAGGTGGGCTCGTCCAGAATCAGCAATTGCGGGTTGGTCAGCAAGGCACGGATGATCTCCACGCGCTGCATTTCGCCGACGCTGAGGGTGTGCACCGGCCGTGTGGCGTCCAGAGCGAGCCCGTACTCGGCGGCTTTTTGTTCAATGCTGCGTGTCACCTCACGCAGGCTCAGTGACTTGTCCAAGCCCAGCCAAACATTCTCAGCCACGGTCAGCGTGTCAAACAAACTGAAATGCTGAAACACCATGCTGATGCCCCATGCGCGCGCCTCCTGGGGGTTACTGATGTGCACAGGCTGCCCGTTGAATATGACCGTGCCCTCGTCGGGCTTGACGGCGCCATAGATGATTTTCATCAGCGTCGATTTACCCGCACCGTTTTCACCAAGCACGGCGTGAATCTGACCAGGCATCACCGTCAGCGCCACATCACTGCAGGCGACCACGCTCGGGTAACGCTTGGTGATGCCGGCAAGTTGCAGACGGGCGATGGTCATGGGGAGGTCAGAAAATGAAGAAGCGACGCAGGCGCTATTTTCCATGAAGTTCCCCATCCCACGCTGTTCCCGCCACGCAAAATCACGCTGCCAGATGGTCTGGTCAAGGCGGCAGCAACAGAAAGGGAAGGGGAAGGCAGCTAAACGCCGGCCAACGAACGCAGGCCGCTCGGGTCAACCAGGTTGAGCACCCGGCCAGAGCCGCTGATAAGACTTTGTTCGCGCAAATGGCGCAACACGCGCGAAAAGGTCTCGGGTGCGATGCCCAACTGGGCGGCAATACTGCGTTTGCGTTGGTGCAATTCGACCGACATCAGACCTTCATCGCAGGCTTGTGCGTGACTGAGCAACCATTCGGCGCAGCGCGCTTCAGCGTCTTTGGCGAGCCGGCTGACGGCGAATTCGGTCTGGCGCCGGTGTGCCATGGCCACATCGTTCAGCACCGCTTGTGCCGATTCAGACAAATTGGCAATGGCCTTGCGAAAATCGCGGGTGGCCACGGCGCGCAGTTGCACCGGAGAGTCTGCCACCGCGTCCACCAGGTGGGGCAAACCCAGCACCACCGAACTGGCGTCAAGCCAGCAGGGGCCTTCGAGCACACCAATCTGGTGTTCCATCACGCCGGCTTCCATCACACCCAGCGCAACACGACCTGACTCGATGTAACTGACACGCCGGGTGTCGACGCCACGTTGCTGCAAAATCTGGCCACGGGCAATACTTTGCTCCTGGGCTGACGGATCGATGGTATTGACTGAAAACATGGTGCGAACTTTGCCGCACCACAACACCCAAGACCTTGAGCCAGATCAACTTATTGGTAAAAACCCTTTTACTCTCCTAGGTATGCAGCCCGCACCTTGGGATCATTGAGCATCGTCTTGGCGTCGCCCGACATGGTGATCAAGCCAGAATCCATGACGTAGCCCCGGTCGGCAATGCCCAGGGCACGGCTGGCGTTTTGCTCGACCAGCAAAATCGTCACACCTTGCGCGTACACGTCGCGCACCACCTCGAAAATCTTGTCAACCATGATCGGCGCCAGCCCCATAGACGGCTCGTCGAGCAACAACACCTTGGGACGGCTGAGCAGCGCGCGGCCCATGGCCAGCATCTGCTGTTCGCCCCCGCTCAAGGTGCCAGCCAACTGGTCCTTGCGCTCCTGCAAGCGCGGAAAAATGCCAAACACCTTGTCCAGATCACGCACGATCTCGGCCTTGTCGTTGCGCACATAGGCCCCCATCAGCAGGTTTTCCATGATGGTCATGCGGGTAAAAATACCGCGGCCTTCGGGCACCATCGCCAGGCCTTGCCTGACCAGATCCCACGGCCCCTGGCCACGAATGCTGCGGCCCATGTACTCAATGTCACCGTCGTTGATCGGCAGCGAACCGGTAATGGCCTTCATGGTGGTGGTCTTACCAGCCCCATTGGAGCCGATGAGCGACACCAATTCACCCTCTTGCACCTCGAAATCAATGCCTTTGACCGCCTGGATGCCGCCGTAGGCGACCTTGAGCGCTTTTACCTTCAACAATACTTGCGCCATGGTCAGTGTCCTCCGGTGCCCAGATAAGCTTCAATCACTTTGTCGTTGCGTTGCACGTCGGCCGGCGTGCCTTCGGCGATTTGCTTGCCGTAATCAAGCACTGTCACCCGGTCGCACAAGCCCATCACCAATTTCACGTCGTGCTCAATCAGCAAAATGGTGCGGTTGTCGTTGCGGATCTTATCAATGAGCTCGCGCAACATCACCTTCTCGGTACTGTTCATGCCGGCGGCGGGTTCGTCCAGCGCAATCAACTGTGGATCGGTTGCCAAGGCGCGGGCGATTTCCAGGCGACGCTGGTCGCCGTAGCTCAAGGTGCGCGCCTTGAAGTCGGTCAAATGACCGATGCCGACGTAATCCAGCAATTCTTGCGCGCGGCTGGCGATGGCCGCCTCTTCGGCGACAAAA
>Ga0210037_1001275_pt1 | contig 15722 bp, 20 predicted proteins | sample CryGey08umfilter_3_FD_185451 | JGI IMG/M metagenome (GOLD analysis project Ga0210037, IMG submission 185451) | Groundwater microbial communities from aquifer in Utah, USA - Crystal Geyser 4/9/14 0.8 um filter (SPAdes) (version 3) | ecosystem: Environmental > Aquatic > Deep subsurface >...
AAAATATTGTCCCTGGTGCAGAAAACATACCCTTCATAAAGAAGGGAAGAAATAACAATCGCTCGGAATATATTTTCTTCGACCCGCTCGCTCGCCCAGCGTGCTCGCTCTCTTAGCCTTCGCCTCGCTCCCCCTCACTTGGAAAGCACAAGATTTCATCTTTAAGGGCGAAGCCCAGTGCTTTCCAAGTGAGGGGACCTTGCCCGCTCGGCTCCGGATGGTCTCAGAAAAATATATTCCTCGCTCTTAAAAAATATTAAAAATTAGGATTTATTTAAAAATTAAAAATTTACATGACCCTCCCCTGAAGCATTCGCAAAAGAAAAGACTCGCTTTTAGATTCGACTCTATAATGTCGCTCAAGAGAAAAGGATTCACTTCAAAGGGTTTAACAATTTAAAATTAAAAATTTATTTAGACATAGGGGCATAAGCTTAACTGGCAAACTGCGGGACTCCAAATCCTGACTTCCAGGTTCGAATCCTGGTGCCCCTGCTTGATTTTTATCTTTTTGTCCTGTATTATTAATAAAATTAAACAAAAATAAATAAAACTATGGTAAAAAATTGGAAAACATATCTGCCAATAATTATTACTGCTTTATTAGTGATTATTTTAATTGGTATAGGTAAATCTCAAACTTCATTTTTGGGATTATCTTTAAGTTCTGGTCAGAAAGCAGCTCAAAAAGCTCTTGATTTTATTAATGCCAATATGCTGCAAGGTCAGACTGCTTCCTTAGAGAGCGTTAATACCGTGAGTGGAGTTTATGAGTTTCAATTAAAAATTGGTGAGCAAGAATATACTTCTTATGTGACAAAAGATGGAAAAATTTTATTTACTTCAGGTGTTGAAATTTCACCTGTTACTTCAACTCCAACTACTACCGAAGCTGCAGCTGCTAAACAAACTTGTGAAGATTTAGCTAAAACTGAAACATCCGTCTTAGAAGCTTTTGTGGTGAGTAAATGCCCTTTTGGTTTACAAATGCAAAGAATTTTAGCAGAAATAGTGAAAAATATTCCCGAAGCTTCAAAATATATTAAAGTGGAATATATGGGGGAGGTTAGTAATAATAAAGTTTCTTCGATGCACGGCGATGAAGAAGCTCAAGAAAATTTACGTCAAGTATGCATTAGAGAAGAGCAATCCAATAAATACTGGGATTATATCGCTTGTCATATTAAAAAAGGCGATGTTGATTCTTGTTTAACTACTACTAATATTGATAAAAATATTTTAGCTACCTGTCTAAATGATGTTAATAAAGGTATTGCTTATATTAAGAAAGATTTTGAGAACCAAGATAAATATAATGATACCCCAGAATGCAAACAAGATCCGACTAAATGCGCTGTTGGGGGGTCTCCTGCCTTAATTTTAAATGGAAAAGCAGTCAGTGAATTTGATTTTGGCGGTAGAACCGCTGAAGCGGTAAAAACAGTTATTTGCTGCGGCTTTAATAATCAACCTAGTTTCTGTTCCCAAAAGTTAACCACTGAACAAGCAGCCACGAGTTTTTCAGAAACTTATAGTAGTGGCGGTTCTGCTAGTTCAGGTAACTGCAATTAAAAACAAACAAATTAAAATATCGGCTTAAAAAGTCGATATTTTTTAATTTTCATTGTATTAACAGTTGTTTTTTGCTAAGATAATAATCATGGTTGAGAATTTAAGCTCTGTTATCAATATTGATACTAATAAAGCTATTCTTTCAATTTATCCTGGAGCTGGCGGAAAAGACGCTGAAGATTGGGCTTTGATGCTGTTAAGAATGTACCAAAAATATACTGAAAAGAAAAAATGGAATTTCGTTATTTTAGATAAAAAAGAAGATGAATACGGAGGCATTAAGAATGTTACTATTGAAATCACTGGAGAAAATACTTATGAAATTTTAAAAAAAGAGAATGGAGTTCATCGTTTAGTAAGGATTTCTCCTTTTTCTAGCGCTCATCTGCGGCATACCTCCTTTGCTTTAGTAGAAATTTTACCAATTATTGAAGCTAAGGAGATTCCCTTGAAAGCTGAAGATTTGGAGATAGAAACTTTTCGTTCTTCTGGCCCTGGCGGCCAAAATGTACAAAAGGTGGAGACCGCAGTCAGAATTTATCATCAGCCAACTGGAATAGTAGTGACCTGCCAGTCAGAAAGATCGCAATTCCAAAACAAAGAAAAAGCTTTGGAAATTTTACGAGGTAAATTATATCAATTAGCTCAACAAGAAAAGGCTAAAACAATGGAAGAATTGAAAGGCAAGAAGATAAAAATTGAGTGGGGTAATCAAATTCGCTCTTATATTCTTCACCCCTACAAGATGGTCAGAAACGAGAAAACCGGTAAAAAATATTCTCAAGTTGAAAAAATATTGGAGGGTAACTTAGACTTAATATGAGTTTAGTTTATTTCAAAAACGTTTCTAAAAGTTATAATGGTTCTTTAATTCTTGATAACGTTACTTTTACTGTGGAAACAGGGGAGTTTGTTTCTATTGTTGGTCGTTCTGGAGTTGGGAAAACAACTCTTTTAAGAATGTTGATTCGGGAAGAACTACCAACTAAAGGTAAAATTTATTTTAATGATAAAGAAATCAATAAATTAAAACCTTCAGAAGTTTCACTTTTACGGAGAAAAATTGGCGTGGTTTTCCAAGATTTTAAATTATTACCTAATAAAACTGCCTTTGAAAATGTGGCTTTTGCTATGGAAGTGGCTGGTGATTCTGAAGAAGTGATTAAAAAGGATGTGCCCGAAGTTTTAAAATTAGTCAATCTCCAGAATAAAGCAGAGAATTTTCCTTATCAGCTTTCTGCTGGCGAAAAACAGCGGACAGTGATTGCCAGGGCTTTAATTCAACGGCCAGAATTGATTTTAGCTGATGAACCAACTGGCAATCTTGATCCGATTAATAGTTGGGATATCATTAAATTATTGGTAAAAATCAACGAATTAGGTACAGCAGTCATGTTAGCTTCTCATGATAAGGAAATTGTTAATACTTTAGGCAAAAGAGTTATCAGTTTAGAAGATGGCAAAATTATTAGAGATGAGCAGGAAGGGAGATACTTAATATAAATCAAAAATCAAAAGTCAAAAATCAAAATTAAAACTATGATAGCTATTTTAAAAAGAATGTTTAAAACTGCCTGGCAGGGCATGAAACGCAATAGCTGGCTTACCCTAGCCTGTATCGCGATGATGGTTTTGAGTTTGTTAATTTTTTCTTCAATTTTAATTTTCAATCATACTGCCAATACTCTGATCAATACCCTCAAAGAAAAAATGGATATTAGCATTTATTTTAAAACCGATGTTCCAGAAGAAGATATTCTGAAAATCAGGGATGAATTACTATCTAACGAAGCCATAGCAAAAATTAACTATGTTTCTAAAGAAGAAGCTTTAAAAGGTTTTGAAGAAAGAAGTAAATACAATCCTACTATTCAAAAAGCTCTTGATGAATTAGGCGAAAATCCTTTAGCTGCTTCCTTGAATATAAAAGCTAAAAAAACAGAGAATTACAACACAATAATAGAATCAGTAAAAAATTCTGCTTTTAAAGATAAATTAATCACCGTAGATTTAGCTGAAAACCAAAAAGTTGTTTCCAGGGTTGATGCCTTGGCTAGGGCGGTGAAAATAGGTTCTTTGTTTACGATCTCAGTTTTAGCTTTTCTGAGTTTTATCATCGGTTTTAATACGATTAGAATGGCCATTTACTCCCTGAAAGAAGAGATAGAAATTATGAAATTAGTCGGTGCTTCTAATTGGTTTGTTCGGGGACCTTTTCTTCTGGAAGGAGCTTTGCAAGGTTTTCTTGCCTCAATCAGTACCACAGTAATTTTTTCTTTTCTTCTTTTGGTGTTTGGTGGAAGAATTGAGAATTTTGTTCCTGGTATAGGTTTGAGTGTTTATTTTTGGTCTCATTTCTGGTTCATTTTCTTCTTGCAAACCGCTTTTGGCATTTTCTTAGGCATTATTTCCAGTTTTTGGGCTTTGAATCACTATTTAAAGATTTAAATATATTTTATTGCGGGATCGTCTAATGGTAGGACAGTGGCCTTTGAAGCCATTAATTTTGGTCCGAATCCAAATCCCGCAGCTATCCTTCGCTAAAGCTACGGAATAGCACGCCACTTTAGGTAATTTTCTCATAAAGAAAATATAAGAAGGTAATCCGAAGTCGAAGACGTAGGATACCAAATCCCGCAGCTATCCTTCGCTAAAGCTACGGAATAGCACGCCACTTTAGGTAATTTTCTCATAAAGAAAATATAAGAAGGTAATCCGAAGTCGAAGACGTAGGATACCAAGCCCGGCAGCCAAGTTGTAAAGTTTGCGTTTCCCGCCTCGCTCGGGGCGGAGTTTATTCCGCCAAAGGCGGGGCCCCTCGCTTCGGCGGGACAAGTCGGGCGGGCAAAAAGCGAAGTCCCGTACCGAACTTGTTCTGGTGCGGGGGAAAGGGGTTGGAGAGTGAGTGTCCACCAGGAATTTTTGCCCGCCCTCGCTCCTGCCCCGTAGTGAACGCGAAGCGTTCTACTACTGGGGTTTCCGCCGCCTGCGGCGGCGAAAAAAGAAGCGCTAAAATTTTTCTGATTTTTAGTTGCCTTCACTTTTTAAAGAAGTTAGGTTATTCTTCAAAATCTATTTTGACAAAAGTAAAAACTATTCACTATGTTTTACCTTGTTAACCGGATAAACTTTTGGTATAATGAGGGAAGATATAAATTTAAATCTAAATCTATGAGATTAAATTTATGAGAAAAATTCTTTATTATATCACCATATTAATTATAGGAGTTATTAACGCTATTTTATCTCCATATTTGTATTATTTTTTTGGCTCTTTGGTATTTCGAGGGGGTGAAGAACAAGGATTAGCATTATTTATTGGAAAAGGTATCCCATTTCTTTATATGTTTTTTTTGGTATTTGAAATACCTATTATTAGTTTATTAACCTATTTATTAACCTCTCGTATTAATAAAAACACAAAGAGAATTTCCTTTATAATTATTTTAATTCTATTTACGATAATACAAATTGCTACTATTTTTATTCCTCGGAAAATAGAGCAGGTGCAAGAAACAAGAGAAAATCCAATTATTACAGGAGAAAAACAATATGATTTTTCTCAAACAGTTATTTTTAATGATAGGGATTCTGCAAAATCGACGCCGATCTTCTTTGAAGATAATAAAATTGTTTGGGACGAAAATACAAAAGAATTCCCTCCTTATACGGAAAATGTCTGGGATGTTTTTCTTTTTGAATTTTATCCCGAACAATCCAAAGGTGTAACAACAAAAGTCAGTAATTTTGACAACGCCAAGGAAAAAGCTCCGGAAAGTATTGGTTTGTTTGAAGGACAAGTTTATTGGGTACAAGATAAAACTCTTTATCATTATGATCCAAACTCAAAGAGGACAGAATTAGTATTAGAAAATGTTGCTTCTATTCTGGCTAAATACCAGGACATTCTTGTTTTAGAACATTTTTCACCAGATAGATACGGAATTAATGCCAAGCAAGACTCCTACTTTACTTATAATTTGTCTAATAAAGAAGAAAAAGATATCAATCTTTTAAACCCAGTAAGAGGAGGGGGAACTTTTGCTTTTTGTATAAGCAGCCCCCTTATCTATTACACAACTAATAGTAAAGGAATAAGGAGTTTTGATATCACCTCCAAAAGAGATGAATCATTACTAAGTTTTACGGAAGAAGGATTACCTCTTCTGATGGGTTGTAGCAACGATTATGTTGTATATAGTCCCAGCGGGCTTTCGACTGAGATTCGGGTTTATCAAATGAACATTGGGGAAGATGTTTTTGCTACAAGTTTAGGACAGAAATATCATATGAGAAATTGGGGAAAAGTTGTTGAAAATGATTTTTATTATAGCCTATATAGCCTAGATGGAAAAAATCAAATAGTTAGATTAAATTTATTAACAAAAGAGGAAAAAATAATTTTTTCAACCACTGATAATTTAGACGCACGGGTATGGAATACTAATGGAAAATATTTAATATATAGCAAGCACGTTGGAGATGAATATAGCTATGACGAACATTTGTATCTCCAAAAAATCAAGTAGATTTTAAAGAGCAGTCTAATTTCTATAAAAGGCAACTAAAAATCAGAAAAATTTTAGCGCTTCTTTCTGCCCGCCGCCGCAGGCGGCGGGCAATTCGTTAGGTCAGGTTTCGTTTCTTGGATTTGTGGATTAAATTCGGTAAAATAATTTCAAAAGTTTGTTGCCGTTTTAATTCCGCAGCCAATTCAATTATATGGAAAAACCAGAACAATTTAGGGATCCAGAGAAAAAAGAAGAACAAATCATAGAGGGAGGTATTGAAAATATCGTGAACTTCGAAAAAAATCCAGAGAAATTTCTTCCTCCAAATACTAAGTTCGAAGAAATAGATTCATATTTAGGATCTAGTGGGAAATGGAAATGGCATTTAAAGCCAGAATATATTAAGGACTTAGAGCTAAGAAAGAAATATCAAGAGGAAAAGGATGAATGGGAGAAAATATCAGGAGATTAAAACAAAAAAAGAAATTAATTTTTTGTGGAAGAAGAAAAAAAATCAAGAATTTATTTGTTCTCATTGTCAGAGAAAAGTTTTTTATGATAGACGAATTGGTACGACACATCGCAACCATTGTCCTTATTGTTTATGGTCAAAGCACGTGGATTTAAATGAACCAGGAGATAGAAAATCCACTTGTCATGGTGATATGGAGCCGATTGGTTTAACTTTTAAAAAAGAAGGTCAAGATAAATACAAGAAAGACAAACAAGGCGAATTAATGTTGATTCATCAGTGTCTAAAATGCGGGAAAATATCTATTAATAGAATTGCTGGCGATGATGATAACCGAGCTATTTTAGAAGTTTTTGAGAAATCAAAACAATTAAATCCAGAAAAAATTAATGGATTAACTCAAACAGGAATTAAGGCGTTAACAGAACAAGATAAACAAGAAATAGAGACTCAACTTTTTGGAAAGAATTTTTAAAAGCTATTGACAAAAGAAAATAGTTCTTTATAATTAAAGGAATTTTAAAATGGTCGATTTAATCTTTTAACTTTTAAATTTTCGAATTTTGATTAATATGCAATATAAATGTACTGTGTGCGGTTATATCTACGATGAAGATGGAATAAACCCTGCGACTGGTGAAAAAAATGTAGCTTGGAATGAATTACCTGAAGATTGGGTTTGCCCCAAATGCAATGCCCCTAAATCGGATTTCAAATTAGTGGAAGAAACGGAAGAAGATATTCTGCCTGATAAGGATATTGCTGATTATGATGAAGGAGATTCAGATGATTTAGGGAATTTGTAATATTTATGAAAAGAGAAGAGGCTTTGAAATTACTAGAAAGTAAAGTCAAAACAGTTAATCTCATCAAGCACTCTTTAGCAGTAGAAGCGACCATGAAAGAATTGGCTCAGTATTTTGCTGAAGATGAAGAAAAATGGGCTTTGACAGGATTATTGCATGATATTGATTACGAAGAAACTAAAGATAAACCAGAAGAGCATTCTTTAAAAGGCGCTCAATTTTTGCAAAGCCAAGGAATGGGAGAAGATATTACTGAGGCAATAAAAACTCATAATGAGAGGCATGGTTTAGGGCCTCAATCTAAAATGGCAAAAAGTTTGTTTTGTGTTGATCCTTTAACTGGTTTGATTGTGGCTGCGACTTTAGTTTTGCCTTCAAAAAAGATTCAGGATCTAACTACAGAGAATGTTCTTAATCGTTTTAAAGAAAAAGGTTTTGCTAAAGGCGCGAAAAGGGAAATAATCGAGCAATGCACGTCTCTTTTAGGCTTATCTTTGGAGGAATTTGTAACTATAGTTTTAAGGGGCATGCAAAAGATTAGCCAAGAATTGGGATTGTGATAATCTTGCTTTCTTTTGAAAAAGTTGTTAAACTATAAAAGTGCCCTTCTGGGCACTTTTAAAAAGATGAAAAAAATCATTGCAAAAATTAAGAGCTATTTCGAGGAATCTTGGCGAGAGCTAAAGAAGGTAAATTGGCCTACCAAACCCGAAACTGTTAAAAGAACAATAGGTGTTTTAACTTTATCTCTCTTTATTGCTCTTATTCTTGGGTTCTTTGATTTTGGCTTGCTTCAAGTAATGAAGTTAATTATTAAGTGAGATGCCTAAGCAGCAAATTAATTTAGGAAGGAATTGGTATGTAATTCATACTTATTCTGGCTATGAGGATGCCGTGGCCCGGAATCTAAAACAAAGAATAGAGGCTTTGGGTATGCAGGATAAAATTTTTAATGTTTTGGTTCCGAAGGAGAAAAAGATAAAAATTAAAAATAGCAAAAGAGCAATTATTGAGGAAAAAATTTATCCTGGTTATGTTTTTGTTGATATGGTAGTGACTGATGATTCTTGGTACGTAGTAAGAAATACGCCTATGGTAACTGGCTTTATTGGTGCCGGGATTACTCCGCGACCAGTTCAAGACGAAGAAATTCAAGAAATCCTGAGAAAAATTGTTGAGGAAGAACCAAAATATAAAATTGATTTTGCAATTGGTGATTTAGTGAAAATCACAGATGGTCCTTTTAAAAATAGCGAAGGGAAAGTGCAGGAGATTGATAAAGAAAGGGGAAGGGTAAAAGTATTAGTTTCTTTGTTTGGCCGAGATACGCCCATTGATTTGGACTTTCTCCAGGTGAAGAAAGATTAACGATCGCTCGTCTTTTCTCCTGCTCATTTGGCAGGGGAGGAGCCCCTTACACCTCTCTCTTTTTAATGGGGTTCATAAATGAACCCTTAATTTAGACCCTCCCCTGAATCATTCGCAGAAGAAAAGACTCGCTCTTCAGGATTAAAAATTGACAGCCTCCGTTTTCGCGGGGGTAAACTCCGCTGTCATCCTGAGCCGAAGGCGAAGGATCTCTGGGTTTGTCTCAGATACCTTTTTTAAAAAAATTAAAAATTATTGTAATATGGCAAAAGCAATCAAAACAATTTTGACTTTACAAATTCCTGCTGGTCAAGCTAATCCAGCTCCTCCAGTTGGTCCAGCTTTAGGTCAACACGGCTTGAATATCCAGGAATTTTGTACTCGTTTTAATGAGGCCACTAAAGATAAAATGGGCGATATTATTCCAGTGGAGATTACTGTTTATATAGACAGAACTTTTGATTTGAAATTTAAAGAACCTCCTGTTTCTGATTTATTGAGGAAAGCCGCTGGCATAGAAAAAGGTTCTGGTAATCCTTTGAAAGAAAAAATAGGTAAAGTTACTAAAAAACAAGTAGAAGAAATTGCCCAGAGAAAAATGCCGGATTTGAATACCAAGGATTTAAAAGCAGCCATGAAAATGGTAGAAGGAACAGCCAGAAGTATGGGAATAGAAGTAGTTGATTAATTGGAATTTAGAATTTGGAATCTGGAATTTAGAATTTAGAACTATAATGTCTTATAAAACTTAAAAAAGCCTCTCTTATTGAAGCTTTTTTATAAATAATATTCGAATTTGTGATATAATGATTGAAGTTAGCAAATAAAAGTAATTTTTTTAATATAAATATGAAATATTTTCAAAATATGTCTCTTAATTCTATAAGAACATTTGGTATTTTAGGAGTAATATTTAAATTTTTAAATTTTGTTTTAGTAGGTATATTGAGTGGTCTCAATGATAATCCTTATATTCCAATAGATTATATTCTTTTATTGATTTTATTTTGTTTGATATTAGAATTAATATTTGTAATGAAAGTAGAGGAAAACCCTAAAATTATTGCCTATTCTATGATTGCAGTTTCATTTGCAGAATTTGTTTTATACTTCTTTTTAGGTTTGTTGATTATTTTATACTTTGTGAATCCTGGACTTATTCTCTCAATAATAGCTATATTAGGTGGTTTAAATACAAAAGAGAAAGGCAAATTATCAATGCTTGATACTATTTCTGAGATAAAACATATAATAAAAATAGTACTTATATTCTTTTTACTGTGGTTATTAATTGACGAAATTGCTGCTTATTATGCTAAACAGAAATTTCTTAAATCTCATAAAACTAGTTATATTGAAAATGGAGTAATTCATGATTGTAATCTAATGGAATCTGAATACAAGAAAAGTAAATGTATTACTGATGTAGCGATATCAAAAAAAGATGTATCTATTTGTGATGAGATTGAAGATGATAGCCAAAAGTATTATTGTTATGGAAGTTTTGCAGTTTTTAAAAAAGATCCAGCTATTTGCGATAAAATTCCAAATGTGGGGGATAAAGATTTTTGTTATAGTCGCGTTGCCATAGCGAAAAAAGATCTTTCTCTTTGTGATAAAATCCAAGACATAAACAGAAAAAATTTCTGTTATGACTCTGTATCTCATTAAAGTAGTATCCTTGACCAATTTATAATAATGTTTTATACATTGAAATCACTTTTATTAACCCCAATTACAATAAATGGAGTAACTTTTAAGAGAACTAATGTAAGTGGCGATTATGGAGGAATGGAAGGCGGTGCTATTGCCACAGAGCACTGCACTATGAGAAAGAATGAATTATTTTCATTAACTACTCAATTGTGGTATTTGAAATACAAGGGAGAAGTATTTGATACTGATAAAGAATCAGAAATCTTTAACCAAGTACTCTCTACTTTTAAATTTATTAACTAAAAGAGGTTCTAATTGTATTTATTAAGTTTTTCTATTCAAAAATATATTGGATAGGAGATAGAGCAAAGAAATAGTTTTAAATTTTTTTTAATTTTTGAGATTAATAAAAAATCCCCTGAGGAATCAGGGGATTTGTTGTTTTTTGATGGCGTAAAAGGGATAAGATAAATGTTCGTCTTTTTTAATGAAAAAATCATCAAAAAGGATAGGAATTTGTTTTTGGAATTCTTTGAGAAGAGGAATCATAATTTCTCTCATTTGAGGATGAGCGGCTTTTTGACAGCGCATTTCAAAAACATGGCGCCATTCGCGAAGATTATATGTAACAATAATCTCTGTTTTTAAAGAATTTGGCAAAACACTTCTAGCTGCTTCCGGGGTAACACCTAATCGGATAAGCTTTGTATAATTTTCAGCGGCGATTTTACAACTTTGATACCAAAGGTCGTATTCTTTTGTTCCCTTTTTGAAAAATAAAGGCTGAATGAATTTAATCTCTCCGGAATAATTGCAATATCTCGTGGATTCTTGGGTATAGGCAGCAATTCTGTGCCTGACAATTTCGTGAGTAACGCCTCGATCACAGATTATTCTGACAGTTATTTTTTCATGTTCCAGAACACTTTCATGCCCCCAACCTATTAATTTCTGGATAAATTTTTTTGCTGAATCAGTAGTAATATTCCCTTCGCTTTTATGAGAAACGCGGCCATATTTTTCGATGTTTTTTAGAATAGTATTTCCATCAATTTTATCTTCAATAACAAAACTTGGTTTAATGACTTTAATTTTTGTCATATTTGCCTCCTTTTTCTAAATTTTCCAGAACACTATTTAGAATTTCTTTCTGGATTGCTTCTATTTTTCTATCAGCATTAATTATAACGATTCTTTTATGACTGTCTTTAGCGATTTTCAAATAAGCTTTTCTCACCCTTTGATGAAACAGAAGTGCTTCTTTATCGAGACGATTAAGCGTTTGTCTATTTGCCCGTTTTCTTTTCAGCCCTATTTTTGGGTCAAGATCTAAAAGAAAAGTTAAATTTGGTTCTAATTCATCAGTAGCTACTTCGTTTACAAATTTAGTAAAGGTAATTCCGACTTTTCTTCCGACGCCTTGATAAGCGTCCGAGGAATCACGAAATCTATCAGAAATAACAATCTCACCCTGTTTCAAATGCTGTTTTATTATTTCAGTATGTTTTGCTCTGTCTGCGGCAAAAAACAAAAATTCAGAGAGAGACGGAATTGTATCCGCTGTGAAGGATAGAAGAATTTTTCTAATAGCTAAATTTAGAGGAATATCAGGTGCTCCTGGTTCTTTCGTTAAATAGACTTTATAGCCCAAGCTTTTAAGAGTGTCAGCTAGTAATTGTGCCTGAATGCTCTTGCCACTGCCTTCACCTCCTTCAAATGAAACAAAAAATCCTTTTTTCATACTTGCCTCCTTTTTCTAATTTTAAATCAATGTACTTTGAGGAGTTTAGCACTATTCAATTGAAGTGTCAAAATTTTCAAAAACGTGAAAAAATGTTATACTATTTTATATTGCCTAACAATATCAGAAGATGGAATACGAACCAATTTTGGGTCTGGAAGTGCATGTGGAATTGAAGACAAAATCTAAAATGTTTTGTTCCTGTTCTAATGATTCTAATGAGCATCACCCCAATACCCTAATTTGTCCAATTTGTTTGGGGCACCCAGGAACGCTCCCGACTATTAATAAAAAAGCTGTGGAGTTAGTGATTAAAGTAGGTTTAGCCGTAGGCTCTCAAATTCCCGAATTCTCTAAGTTTGATAGAAAAAATTATTTCTATCCTGATTTACCAAAAGGATACCAAATTTCTCAATATGATGAGCCATTATGTAAAGGCGGCCAGTTATTTTTATATTTAAGTGATGATGACAAATTAAATCAAAGAGCTATTGAGATTGAGAGGATTCACTTGGAAGAAGATACTGGTAAATTAATTCATCCTGAAGACAAAAAATCTACCTTAATTGATTTTAATCGAGCTGGTATACCTCTAATGGAATTGGTAACAAAACCAGTAATTCATACTGGCAAAGAAGCGAGATTATTTGCTCAAGGTTTGCAGATTCTGCTAAAAACTTTAAGAGTTTCTGAAGCTGATATGGAAAAAGGCCAGATGCGTTGCGAAGTCAATATTAGCTTGAAACCTCAGGAACAAAAAGAATTAGGTACAAAAGTAGAAGTGAAAAATTTGAATTCTTTTAAAGCGGTGGAGAAAGCAATTGATTTTGAAATTAAAAGGCAGACAGAAATTTTAGAAAAAGGGGAAAAAGTTATTCAAGAAACTAGAGGTTGGGATCCAATTAAAGAAATTACTTATTCTCAAAGAACAAAGGAAGAAGCTCAAGATTATCGCTATTTTCCAGAGCCAGATTTACCCCCATTAAATGTTTATAAATTATTTGATTTTAAAAAATTAAAAGCTGAATTGCCTGAATTGCCCTGGCAAACGAAACAAAACTTGATTCAAACTTATAATATTCTATCTCAAGGAGCCAATATCTTAGTACAAGATGACAAAGCTTTGTTGCTTTTTAAAGAGACTGTTTCAAAATTAGATCCTGAATATAAAAAAATAGGCACTCCCTTAATAAATAACTATTTAACTACTGACATTTTAGGTATTAAAGAGAAAGAGGGTTTAGACTGGGAAGATATTAAATTGAGTTCAGATAATTTTGCTCAATTAATCAATAATTTAGCTTCAGAGAAAATTTCCTCACGAGTTGCAAAAGATATCCTCTTAGATATTATTCATTCCAATCAAGATGTTGAAGAAATAATCAAAACAAAAGGTTTAGAAAAAATTAAAGACGAGAGTATTTTAATTTCCACTATTGAAGAAATAATAAAAAATAACCCCAAAGCAATTGAAGATTATAAAAAAGGCAAAACCAATACTTTACAATTTTTAGTGGGTCAAACCATGGCCAAATTAAAAGGCGCTGCTGACCCTCAAGAATTGGGAAAATTAATTAGAGAGAAAATCACTGGCTAATTTTATCGCTTCTTCATCATTAGCTACCCAATGAATATTGGGTATTTTTTTAAACCAGGTCATTTGACGTTTGGCGTAATGGCAAATATCTCGATAGAGCGAATTAAACATTTCTTCAAAACTAATTTTCTGTTCTAAATAACGATTGACCCATCGATATTCTAAGCCAAAATCTTCCAGGCGTTGGGAAGAAATACCATTCTCTTTTAATTTTTTGACTTCTTCAACCATGTCTTCATTTAATCTCTTCAATAATCTTTTTTTAATTAATTCTTGAAGTTCGTTTTTATCCTTTTTAATGCCTAAAATTAAGATTTCCCAGGGTGGGGTTATTTTTTTGAGAGGGGAGATAGCTTTATTTTGCGAGACAATTTCTAAAGCGCGAATTAACCTTCTTTTATTATTAGGATCAATATTTTGAGCTCTTTTGGGGTCTAAAGCTTTTAATTTCTCAAATAATTGTTCTGGCGTAAATTCCTCTAAACCCTGCCTTAATTGAAGGTTAGGTGGTACTTGAGGCAATTGCCAGCCTTCGATAATAACGGAAAGATATAAACCAGTGCCGCCGCATAAAATCGGCAGTTTATTTCTTTTCCAGATATCTTTTATCGCGGTTAAAGCTAATTTTTGGTATTGAGTAACAGAAAAATATTCGTTTGGATCAGCGACGTCAAGAAGATGATGTCTTATTCCGGAAGAATACATAAAGATCCCCCTACGCTCATTATTAAATGAGCTTCGGAGGATGCTCGATTTCGTAGACTCATCGCTACGCGATTCGTACGAAATCGGCACCTTGCCCGTACCAATATCCATACCGCGATATACCTGGCGGGAATCAGCAGAGATAATTTCTCCCTTAAAAAACTTCGCGATTTTAATTACCAGATCAGACTTACCGCTAGCAGTTGGACCCAAAAGAACAAGAAGTTTATTCATTTTTAATTTTGACTTTTGATTTTTGAATTATTATTCGCACTGGTTTATAGCTTTTTCTATGGATTTTACACGGACCATATTTTTTTAATAATTTTCTATGAAGTTTAGTAGGATAACCTTTATGAATTTCAAAATAATAATGAGGATATTTTTTTGCCAAAGTTATCATTTTTTTATCTCGAATCACTTTAGCAATAATTGAGGCTAAAGCAATGGAAAAAATTTTATTATCTCCTTTAACAATTGTTTTTTGCAAATAATTTATTTGAGGAAGATTACGATTACCATCAATTAAAATTAAACAATGCTGACTAGTTTTTTGACTAATCTTCAGTTTTTTTAAACAAATTCTCATGGCTTTGAAGGTTGCTTGCTCAATATTGATTTTATCAATCACTTTTTCATTCACTAAAGCATGAGAAAATTGAATTAGGGAACATTTTTGTATTAAACGAAAAATTTCTTCTCTTTTTTTAGGAGAAAGTTTTTTAGAATCTCTGGCTTGAAGAAGAATTTTTTTAAAATTTTGGATTGTCATTCCCGCGGAAGCGGGAATCCCAGATCCCCGTTTGCACGGGGATGACAGATGCCCTGTCACTTTTGAATTTATAATAACTGCAGCTGCAGTGACTGGTCCAGCTAAAGGACCTCGACCGGCTTCATCAAGGCCGACAATAATTTTATAACCTTTTTTCCAATAATATTTTTCTGCTTTTAGATTCATAAATTTTTTCTTGACAAAATGAATTAAAAATGATGAGTGCTTTTGCTTTTTAATTCCTTTATGTTAAAATATTATAACTTTTGACTTTTGATTTTTAACTTTTGACTTTTTATTATGTATTTTGCTCATCTTCATGTTCATAGTCATTACTCCTTGCTTGATGGCATGAGTAAAATTGATGAACTCTTGGATTTAACCAAAAAGATGGGTTTAGACGCGCTCGCTTTAACTGACCATGGAGTTCTTTATGGAGCAATCGAATTTTATACTAAAGCTAAAGAGAAGGGGATCAAACCAATTATTGGTTGTGAGGTCTATTTGGCACCTCGTTCACGA
>Ga0210037_1001299_pt1 | contig 15485 bp, 16 predicted proteins | sample CryGey08umfilter_3_FD_185451 | JGI IMG/M metagenome (GOLD analysis project Ga0210037, IMG submission 185451) | Groundwater microbial communities from aquifer in Utah, USA - Crystal Geyser 4/9/14 0.8 um filter (SPAdes) (version 3) | ecosystem: Environmental > Aquatic > Deep subsurface >...
CTCTGGCCTTGAGCAGACCAACGAAATCAACCGCAACGGCCTCGAGATTCGCCTGCCACGCGACAACCCGGTGGCGGCGCTGTTCATCGCCAGTCCACCGGAAGGCGTGGTGAGTGTCACGCTCTACCGCAGGCACACGGATGACCCGGACAACGAATTCATCACCCTCTGGAAAGGCCGGGTGCTGGCTGCGCGGTTCTCGAGTAGCGAGGCAACGCTCAAATGCGAGCCGGTGGCCACTAGCCTCAAGCGCACGGGTCTGCGGGCGCGGTATCAACTACTCTGCCGCCACGTTCTCTACTCAGCAGGTTGTGGCGCACTGAAGGAAGGATTCCGGGTGGACGGGACGGTGGTGGCGGTTTCTGGCGTGACGGTGCAGGTGGAGGCGGCGGGGACCCAGCCAGATGGGTATTTCGTGGCCGGAATGCTCCAGACGGCCCAGGGTGTGCGCATGATCGTCGGACACTCCGGTGTAAATCTCACGCTCATCGCACCCATGCCCAGCCTCGCTTTTGGGCAGATCGTGCAGCTTTATGCCGGTTGCGATCACAGCACCGGACAATGCGCCGGGCGGTTCGGCAATCTCGCCAATTTCGGCGGCTTCCCCTTCATTCCCCTGAAAAACCCCTTCACCGGGGACGCGATCATCTGACGGACACTATATATGTGGCAGCAAATCCTCATCTGGGTCGTCACCACCGTTCTTTCGGCCATGCTCGCACCGCGCCCCAAGGTGCAGGACGCGCAACCTGGGCAGATCGGCGACAAAGACATCCCCCTCGCCAGTGCCGACACGCCCATCCCTGTACTCTTCGGCACGCGAGTCCTCAGCCAGCCAAATGTAGTGTGGTGGGGCGACGTGATGGTGCGGGCCATCGTCAAGTCCGGCGGAGGGAAGAAGTGATGAGGGCCAAGCTGGAACACGCCCGGCGTCTCGGCTATTGCGCCAGGGGCATGCGCCGCTGGTTCGAGGGGCGGCAATACACCTGGGCGGATTTCATCGGCCCAGGTGTGCCGGTGGAATGGCTGCGCGCAACTGGCGATGCGATGGCCCAGGCAGTTGCCGACGAGGCTGAACGGGCCAAGCCGAACCAACGCATCACCACCGTACCAACCATAAATGGAGACACGCCATGAGCGGCGGCGGCAAGGGCAGCAGTTCCTATACCGCCGGCTACTGGTATGGCGTCGGCCTGCACATGGCCCTATGTCACGGGCCAGTGGACGCGGTCACGGAGATCCAGGTGGGCGAACGCACCGCCTGGGCGGGCGTTGCGTCCTCTAACACCAGTGTCGGCATCGACCAGCCAACTCTGTTCGGCGGCGAGGAGCGCGAAGGCGGTATAACCGGCACGCTGGATATCATGATGGGTGACGCCACTCAAACGCCCAACGCCTATCTGCAAGGCAAGCTGGGTACTGCCATTCCCGCCTTCCGGGGTGTGCTCTCTGTCGTCTGGCGCGGCTGGGTGTCCGCCATGAACCCCTACATCAAGCCATGGCGCTTCCGGGTGAAACGCATTCCGAGCGCCTGGTATCCGGCCATGGCGGACATCTCGGGTGATGCCAACCCTGCCCACATCATCCGCGAGTGTCTGACCAATGCCGACTGGGGCATGGGCTACCCGGCGAGCGACATCGACGACGCAAGCTTCATGGTGGCAGCCAACACGCTCTACAGCGAAGGCTTCGGCCTTTCGCTGCTGTGGGACAAGGAATCCTCCATCGAGGACTTCATCCTGTCCGTCCTGAAGCACGTGGATGGGATGCTCTTTGTGCATCCGCGCAGCGGCCAGTTCACGTTGAAACTTGCGCGCGCCGATTACGATCCGGCGAGCCTGCCGATATTCAGCCCGTCCAACGTACTGCGGGTGGAGGAGTTCTCGCGCCCTTCCTGGGGCGAGGTCACCAACCAAGTAACCGTCACTTACCGCGATGGCGCGACGGACAAGGATGCCTCCATCACGGTGCAGGACATTGCTGCCGTGCAGATCAATGGCGGGGTGGTGGCAACCTCGGTGAGCCACCCCGGCATCAGCCGTGCGGGACTCGCCAACCGGGTGGCGATGCGGGAACTCAAGCAACTCTCCAGCACGCTCGCCAAGGTGACCCTGGTGGCCAACCGCCAGGCGAGCCTCATTAACATCGGTGACGCGATCAAGTGGAGTTGGCCGCCCTATGGCATCACCGAGATGGTGCTGCGTGTGGCGCGCATTGCCTATGGCGAATTGCAGAACGGCGCGGTGCGCCTGGAATGCGTGCAGGACGTGTTTGCGCTGCCACAATCGGTCTACTCCGACCCGCCGCCCACCGACTGGTCTGACCCCATCAGCCTGCCCGCGCCCTGCCCGGCACAGGATCTTTATGAAGTCCCCTACTGGCAGATCGTGAAAGATGTGGTAGGCGAGATTCCGTCGATTCTGAACGATATCGACCCCACCGAGGGCATGATCGCCACCCTGGGAGCGCGACCCTCGCCAGACGCCATTTCCTACCGGGTGCTGGCAGATGACATGGCCACTGGCCAATTCAAGGATCGTGGTTTCGGAATCTTCGCACCCACGGCCTTGACCGCCACCGACCTCCCGCCCACGGCGAGCGCCGTCACCGTACCGATCGCCAGCGCCCTCGACCTCGACCGGGTTGAGATCGGGGGTCTGGCCATCCTTGACGGCGAGTGGATGCAGGTGACGGCGGTCGACCTCGCTACACCCTCCGTGATACTCGAGCGCGGCATGCTCGACACGGTGCCGACGACCCACGCCTCCGGCAGCCGCATCTGGTTCGTGGATGGCTTTGCCCATTATGTCAGCCCGGAATATGTGGTGGGTGAGTCGCCGAGCACAAAACTGCTCCCCAAGACCGGGCGCGGAACACTGGATGAGTCCTTATCCCCGGCGATCAGCCTCACCATCGCCCAGCGCTTCATCCGTCCCTATCCACCAGGCAACGCGCTGATCAACTGGCAAGCCTATCCTGCTGTCATCTCCGACGCGCTGATGATCGCCTGGGCCAACCGCAACCGCGTCCAGCAGACCGCGAATCTCATCAAGCAGACCGAAGGCAACCTGACGCCAGAAAACGGCCAGACCACCACGCTGCGGATTTTTGATGAAAACGGCACCTTGTGCCGGGTGGAAACCGACCTGATCGACACCAGCTACGCCTGGACGTCGGAAGCCACCGATTGCGGGCGGCTGCAAGGGCACCTCCGCGTCGAGATCGAATCATCCCGCGCCGACACGACGAACACCTACACCAGCTGGCAGGCGCAGAACATCGCCTTCGACCGCGCCGGCTACGGTCTGCAATATGGCAACTACTACGGTGGCCTGTAATCGCCTTTTAAGGAGACTAAACCATGGCTTCAACCGACCCAAACCTTGGACTCACCTACGGCTGGACGCTGGGCGAATCCGGCTGGAACACCAGCATGGACGCCAACCTGAAGCGCCTCGGCGCGGTGGTAGGACTTTCGGTCAAGGATCGCCACCTGACTACCCCGCCGGCAAGCCCCGTCAACGGCGATCGCTACCTCATCCCCGCCGGGGCGACCGGTGTCTGGGCCGGAAAAACAAACCAGATCGCCGTGCGAATTGCGAGTGCCTGGGAGTTCCACGTGCCCAAGGTCGGCTGGCTCTGCTTCATCGAGGACGAGGCGGTACTGTCGGCCTACAAGACGGTCGGATGGAGTCCTGGCGTCGCGATCTGACCACAGATTTACCAACCCATGAACCCGCCCACGAGGCGGATTTCTGCTTTCTGGAGGGCACACATGAATACGCCAAGCGTAGGGAATGGCATGGTCAACATGCCTCGCGACGAATTTGAGGAACTGCTGGAGCACGCCGCCGAGCGCGGTGCTCGACACGCCCTATCGGATGTCGGTCTGGATGGCCCGGAGGCCGCCCGAGATATTCAGGAACTGCGCGGTCTGCTGGATGCCTTCAACGAGGCCAAGAGAACTGCCGGCCTGACCATCGTGAAGATGTTGGTTACGGGCTTGGTAATGGCGCTGCTGGCCGGCGCATTCCTGAAACTCAAGTTGTTCGGAGGTGGACAATGATCGAAACCCTCCTTGGCGGCTTGCTGGGTGGCGCGTTTCGTCTCGCGCCAGAAATCCTCAAATGGGTGGACCGCAAGGGCGAGCGCAGTCACGAACTCTCCATGCAGGACAAAGCGCTGGAGTTCGAGAAACTGCGCGGTGCACAGCGCATGTCCGAGATCGGCGCCAGTGCGGACGCTGCATGGAATACCGGAGCCATCGAGGCACTGCGCGATGCGTTGCGCACCCAGGGTGAGAAAACTGGTGTTCGCTGGGTCGATGCGCTGTCGTCCAGCGTGCGACCCGTTATCACCTACTGGTTCATGGCCTTGTACTGCGCGGCCAAGATGGCGGCGTTCGTGGCAGCCGTAACTGCTGGCGCTGGGTGGGATGCTGCCATCCTTCACTCCTGGACAGAAGCCGACCAAGCGCTGTGGGCCGGGGTTCTCAACTTTTGGTTCCTGGGGCGCGTGTTTGACCGGGTGCGGTCGTGATCGATTTGCCTCAAGCAGCGATCGATCTGGCCAAGCAGTTCGAGGGTTTTCACCGGGTACCAAAATTCGACCCTGAGCGGCGAGCACATCCGTACATCTGCCCCGCAGGTTACTGGACGATTGGCTACGGGCATCTCTGCGATCCGAAGCATCCCCCAATCAGCGAAGCGGACGGCGAGATCTACCTGTCCCAGGATTTGCTCACCGCTCTCAACGCCACACGCCGCTACTGCCCAGTGCTGGCGACTGGGCCAGAAGCGCGCCTTGCCGCCATCGTCGACTTCACGTTCAACCTCGGCGCAGGACGTTTGCAGACGTCTACCCTGCGCCGACGCATCAACCAACGTGACTGGCCAGGTGCAGCCGGGGAGCTACGTCGGTGGGTCTACGGCGGCGGGAAAGTGCTGCCTGGACTCGTCACGCGGCGACAAGCAGAGATGGTTTTACTACTGCGCAATACCTAATTCGCTTCGCCAGAAAGAGCTTGCTAGGTGTGCAGAACAGCGCGTTCATGTCATCCACCACTCAGGAGGACTACTGATGACCAACAGATACAAGCAAGCCGTGATCGAGGACATTACAGCACACGGTATCGAGGCCGCCGAACAGTCAAACCTGCTCGACCTCTTCGAACACGCAATGAAGTGTAAGCGTTCGACGCGCCCACCTACCCCTTACGGAGCGGGTTGCTGTAGCGCCTCCTTGCGGAACGGCAAGAGCGAATCGATCTGGCTGTTGAGGCAGGTCGGCAGTTTTTCCAGGGTGTCCCGCAACCACGCGGCGGGATCGAGCCCATTGAGCTTTGCGGTTGCGAGCAAACTCTGAATCGCCGCAGCCCGTTTTCCCGCCCGTTCCGAACCGGCGAACAGCCAGTTCTTTTTTCCAACGGCGATCGGACGAATGGCGTTTTCCACCGGATTATTGTCTATCGGCAAACGCCCGTCTGTCGCATAGCGGCTCAAGGCAACCCAGCGTTTCAGGCTGTAATCAATCGCCTTGGCGGTGCCGCCGCCATTGGCCACCGTCACCCGCGTCCGGAGTAGCCAGTCATGCATAGCCTCGAGCAACGGCTGCGCCTCCTCCCGGCGCAATTGCGTCCGTGCCGCGATGTCCATGTCTTTGCCCCGGTTCTCGATCGCGTACAAAGCCGCGATCCGGTCAAGCGCCTCCAGCGCGATCGGGTTGGCCTGTGCCGCGTGGAGCTCGAAGAACTTCCTGCGCGCGTGTGTCAGGCAGCCGAGTTCCGTCACCCCTCGGGCAAACAGCGCCGCGTAACCGGCGTAACCATCCACCATGAGGTGGCCCTGCCATCCGGAAAGGAAATCCCTGGCATGCCGTCCCGCGCGGCTGGTCTGGTAATCAAACACCACGATCGGCGGCCCCGTCTCCAGCACATTGCTCCGGTAGGCCCACAGAGTCGCCCGTTTGGTCTTGCCGCTACCGGGATCCAGCTGCGCCACCGGCGTTTCGTCGGCATGCAGCACGCCGCCGTCGAGGAGGCGCGCCGCCAGGCAATCCGCCAGCGGTTGCAGGGCCACGCCGATGCGCCCCACCCACTCCGCCATCGTGGAGCGGGACAGAATGACCCGGTCCCGCGCCGCGATCTGCTCCAGCCGGTACAGCGGCAGGTGGTCCAGGTATTTGCCGATGATGACCCAGACGTATAAACCCACCGCCGCCATGCCGCCATCGATCATGGCCGGGGGAACCGGCGCAGCGGAGACCGTCTCGCAGGCCCGACAGGCGTACTGCGGGCGAATGTGGCGGTGGACGAAGAATTTTGCTGGTTCAACATCCAGCTGTTCGCTGATGTCTTCGCCGATCTTGACCAGATCCTTGCCACATTGGCCGCAGGTGCAGCTTTCGGGTTCGTGGTAGTGCTCGATGCGCGGCAGGTGCTCGGGAAGGGGCTGGCGCCCGGCGCGCTCGCGCTTGGGCCGGTCAGCAGGGGATGTGGCGCCGGCTTCCGCTTGTTTTCTGGCAAGTTCGGCCTCGGCCGCAGCCAGGTCGGCTGCCAGGGTTTCCTGGAACAGGTCGCGTTGTTCGGCGGACAGGCTCTCGCTGCGGGCGCCGAAGCGCATCCGGCGCAGATGGGCCAATTCGAGCGTGAGTGCCTGTATCTTGGTCTGGGCGGCGTGCAGTTCGGTGTCGCGACGGGTGATTTGCTGAAGGGCTTCGGCAACCTCTTTCTGCGCTTGGTCGAGCAGGTTCCGAACGGCGCCGATGACCCATTCAGGGGTATCGGGAGCCGTGTTCAACCGGGCCAATTCAGCGTTCAAATCCATGCCTGAATTATACCGGATAACAGGCTGCAAAGCCATATAAACAGGGCGTTACATAGATATTTTACCCCCTGTTTTGCGCGGCGGTTTCATGCCAGCCAATGCGCCGTCGGCGCGGCGTCCAGACGCTGCCAATCCACCCCGGTGACCAGCCATTGCCATTGGGTGGCAGTGAGGGTGCAGACCGGGGTGTCGGCGCTGGGCCAGGCGAAGTGGCCACGATGCAATCGCCGCTGGCAGAGCCAGACGCCGGTGCCATCCCAGACCAGGAGCTTGAGGCGGTTCTGGCGTCGGTTGCGGAAGGCGTAGGCGCTGCCGTCGCAAGGGCTGCGGCCCAGAGTGTTCTGTATCCGCTGGGAGAGCCCGTCGATGCCGGCACGCATGTCGATCGGCTCGACGATCAGCCAGACTTGGGTGGGGGCAATCATGACAGGCGCCGCATCAGGTCAGCCAACCACTCTGGCGAGGCGCCGGTTGGGAGGTGCAGATGCCAGCCACGGGCGCCACGCAGAATCAGATCACCCGTGCATCCTGGCTGCGACAGGCTGACCGGCACCAGGGTGAGCGTGCCGGCTTGGGCGCGCTCGCGCTTGATCCAGTAGGCCAAATTGTGGGATTTGATTCCGTAGCGGGCGCAGTAAGCCGCCTGGCTTTGCCCGCTCTCACGCCAGGCGCAGACCTGTTCATGCCAGTAATCCCGCTTCGCTTGCAGTGCTTCCATGATTTACCCTCTCCATAAAAGCATGAGGGTGACAGAGGTGGGATGCGGTTTGTAGGTGGGACGGTTGGACGCTTACAATGAAGTCAATCGCAACCACGCTGGCACGCGAAGCCAGGTTCGACACCTCCGACTTTGCGTCGGCCAAGGAACAAGGTTGTGGAGGATTTCATCTGATATTGAGTCGGCGGCGTGCCGACAGCCGCGAAACATGGCGCGGAGAATTCAGCAAGGGCGATCAGCAACTCACCGTGATCGGCTGCCTCGAATAGCCCAGCGACTAGTCGGCCACCTTCGGCACATCCCAATCCGCCAGGCGTGCCTCGCCCGTCTGATAAAACTGCTTCACCAACTTCACGCACTCGAGGAAGTTCTTGTTCTCGGTCGCCAGTCGGTTGGCCGTGTCCCAATCGATCTCGGCACGTTCTTTCGCCGGAATGAGCACCTGACTTTCAGATGGATTTTCAGCATCCAGCTTGATCAAACCGATGCCGTGTGCCGCAAAAAGCATTCGCAGTTCCTTGAGTGTGTCCTGGCCTTCGATTTCGCCTGCCACCAGATAGCCGAAGTTGGACCAGGATGAGTTGGACACCGCTTGAAAAAACGATTCGCGCACATTCGACCGATTGATCAGCAGCTTCACCTCGAATGACCACAACTTGGTACGCTTGTCCGAGTGTTGATTGACGCAATCCTTCACTTCCTGGTGCCATTCGGCGCCCAGGTCCTCCATGCCGACCAAGTCGGGGTAGAGCCAGCGATTGCCATTGGGACCGCGTTTGTTGGACGACCGCTTCTCATCAATACGTTTTGAATACACGCCGAACTCCGCCCACAAATACGTGGACAAAAGCGGGTACAGACCATGCTCACCGAGCTTGGCATCCTCTTTACCGGTAGGCGGTGTGACACCCACGTTCTCCACTGCCGCCACTTCAGCGCTGTCTGATTTCTCCGAGAAATAATATTTCCGGGGGTGGCCTTCGGTGGTCTTGATTCCGGGGTGCTTTTTCTGGAGTCGCGGGCGCTGCGATCCGATTTCCGCCACCAACTGCTGCAGAAGGTCAGCATCCGTATCCAGGGCCTGGCTGCTGTCCTTCTTGGCCTGGCATTCATCGGGGAAGGTCCCAAATATCCACTCCGCAATCTGCCGCGCGGAAAACTTCTCATCTGGATGCGCCGTGAGATAGTCGACAACCGCTTTGCCAAGGTTAAGAGCCATGGTGTTTTTCCTTCTGGGTCACTCTGCCATTGCCTTCAGCAGTGCATCTTTGGCATCGGAATAAAACTGGATGTCAATCTTGGTGGCCATGTCATCGGACAGGTCGACCAACTGACGCCGACAGGCCACAGGCATTAGCAGTGCAGTGGCTCCCTTCTCGACGGCGATTTCTGCAATCGTTACTGCGTTGTGCACCGGCTCAATCGATCCACCGAGGTTGATCTCGCCCACGATGATCAGGCCACCGCGCACGCTGCGTTTCAGCAGCGACGTGCATAGCGCGACCAGTGACGCCACGCCAAGTTTCGCGCCAGACTTGGCCGCGTCAAACGCTCGAAGCTGCACCGTGAACTCGTGCTGCCTGGGGTCTTTGTCGCCGACAAGTTGGGCCGACCTGGCGTAAAGATTCTGCTCGGCGAAACCCATGCTCTCGCGGAAGGCTTGCGGAATCGGCTTGTTGAGCACCTTCACTCCCGAGCCTGGCCCTTCGTTCACATCAACCCGGTACAGACCTGAGTTCTCGTCGTTACCTCCCGGACTGATGCTCCACACCTGACCCGGCTCCAGCGGATCACCACCGATGCTGTTGTCGCTTTGCAATTCTGGCGTCGACACAAACTTTTCGACGCCATCAGTTCCCATTGTGTAGCTGAAATGCGTGTTGCGAAACTCTGCTGCGCCCACGCGCTTTTGCTGCTCTTTTACACGGCGGCGTACTTCCATCGCAATCCGCACCGCCCATTCCAGATCTTCCTCGGGCACCACGTCATCGCCACTCGGGTACAGCAATTTCAATAGGCCACTGACCGTCTTGTTGACCGCATTCGTGTCGCGACCAGAGAGTGCGCCACCAAAATAAACCCGGTTTTGCAATTCGCTCACGCGGCTTTGATTGCGGAGTTGGGTCCAGCATTCTGACAAGAAGTCGCTCACCAAGCCAAAGTGGTTGGTGACCAAATCCTTGTTGATTTTCGGAACATCCCATCCGGGCAAGAAGGCGTGGATGCGATCCATGAATGCCGTGTCATTGCGCATTTCCGGCGGCAATGGGCCAAACAAATGCCCGATGCGCTGCTGATTTTCAACGTCGACCTCGAAGTTACCCACCAGTACGATGCTGCCGTCCGCGCGGATGCTCTCTTTGCCCCGACTGAATTCGCCGGACTCCATGTAGCCCTTCATGATGTTCACGCCATCCTTCTGGTCGAAGGAAATGCCGGACACCTCGTCAAAACAGACCACGTCGTACTGGCAGACCAACCCCCTGCGGCCCTTGGCCGTGTTCTCAACGAACATCTTCGCCACCGTGGCTTTACCGCCGGAAATCAGATGTGCATAGGGCGAGACCTGTTGAAACAAATGGCTCTTGCCCGTGCCACGTGGCCCGAGTTCCACCAGGTTGTAGTTGCGCTCTACGAACGGAACCATACGCAGGAGCAACGCATTTTTCTGACGCGCGCTCAGGCCACTCGATTCGATGCCGATGGATCGAAGCAGAAATTCTTTCCACTCTTCGGTGGTGAATACGTGGCGTGCCTTGGCAAGGGTTTCCAGAACATCACGCTTCGAGAGCTGAATCTCACGCAGCGACGTTATGCCAAACGGACGCCCCTTGTTCTCCTGAGCGATGGCCACATCGAACGTCACCCCAAGCTCGGCATAGAAGCCGCCAGTCAGCATGCGTTCATGTTGATTGACTAACTCGCTGCTGATACGCACATCGGTCAGGCGCAGGCTAGGCAAGCTCGCCACATACTCACCTTTGTTATCGACGCGAGCAGTAATCAGGTCGATTATTTTCACCTCGCCCGTTTCCAGCGCTTTCGCCTTGAACAACTCTTCCTCGCCCGCCCGGACGGTTCGGGACTTCAGCTGGCGCTGAACAATCTCCAAACCCTCGTCGATTTCCTCTTGCACGGTGCTGGCGCAATACCGCCCGAGCATGAACTCGACGACGTAGGTGGGTACCGGAAATTGCCGACTAAATGTGCGGACTAAGTCTTTCCGGACCAGATACCCCTCCAGCACGGAGGCGGCTTTTCTATCAATCTGATCCAATTCAATCATTCATCATCCTCCACCAATTATGGTGTTCGCTTCGGCCACCAGCTCGCCTGTCCCACTCAGCAAGACAAGAAACACATCGCGGCCTTGCAGATCTTCATTCTCAACAACCACCGATGCGGTGCCGTTATCCTTAAGCGGCTTCACGCTCACCACCACGCTGGATGCCGGGTCGCCCGCTTGGGTCCGAATATCCAGGGACAGATTCCCGTGCTGGCCATCAATGGCGACTGTGCAACGCAGCCCCTTCCACGCAATGTCTGTCACTTCCACCACAGGTTTGCTCTTAGCCATACTGCCATTAGTAACGACGAGTTCCAAGGTTAAACATTCTTGCAGACTCAATCCGCCATGGTTGTAATCCACTGATCTCCCGTAGCAGCTCACGCCGTCTGCCAAGGCAAACTGCTGATTGGGATCCCAGAACCAGGGATATAAACGCTCATTGGTGGATGCGCCCGGCTTGATCGAGGCACAGCGTCCCCATTTGTTGTCGGTCAGGTCTTTGGACATCTCAATCTTAGGCAGCTTCCCCGGCATCAACAACCAGCCGTGGTCGGTCACCACCCTAACGCTGTTCCAGCCTACAGCCAACAACGCAGTGACGCGTTCTGTCACTTCCGCGAGAAGTGGGTCAATGTGCTTGGCCAACTTCCAGCCGCGCGCATGACCCTCGGTATCGATATCACCGAATTCACACCAGGCGTTACCTTGCCCATCGCCGTTCTCAGTCCGGCCCAGCACCTTCCATCCGCCGTCCTTGAGCAGTTTATCCAGATGATAGCCACCCTTAAGGGACTGGCCGGTGGCGGCTACACAAGGTTCAAAATCGTCGCAGTCGTCGGCGCCGCTGATCTTGTTGCGCACCGGTGACACAGCCGCCTTCCCGGTTGCGGTGACGCTGGGCAATGCCGTCCAGTTAGTCGATTCAACGATATGACAGCCACGGGCTTCAAGCGTTGACGCGAGTCGGCGCCCAGCATCAAAACGCAAACCATCAACGAAGAGCACGCATTCACCCTTTTGCGGTACAAACGCCTTGGCACCCGCAATTGTTCCGCCGGGGTAGGTGGAGCCATCCACCAGCTTCTGTAAATACCGGGCTGATTCTTCCAACCAGGGCAGATAAATCGCGCGAGTCGCCGTCGTCACGGCGTCCACATCGGTGGACTTGTCGACGCATGCCAGCGCCGCCAGAACCGCATCATCTGCGCGCCAACCTTGGGTTGCATAGCCCACTTGTAAGTCTTGCACCGACCCTGCTGCCAGGCTAGATTTGGTCACATCAGCGACCAGGCTCAGATGCTTGATCGCCATTGCCAAGGACGATTCGCCCAGTTCGGCCCATACCAAGTCACGGCGCTGGGCATGACTCTTCCCGAGCTCCACGACGCACTTTCTGGCCTCATGTGCAGGCAGGTTAGTGAGCGACATCAGGTCGCGTTGTAGCGCCTTCTCTTGCTCCTCATTCCACTGCGGCCAACCCCCTAGTTTTTCTTGCGCAGATTCGAAGAGACCAACATCGGGTGGTTTGCACTGGCGAATTCGGCTAGGGATGTTGGGATAGCGTTTGGGAGCTTCGCTGTAGCGCTCCCACACCGAATGCCATGGACCATCGCGGGTTGCTAGTTTGCTGGCCCCTGCCAGCACACCGTCGCTTTGCGGGTTGAACGCCATCTGCGACTTGCAGACCTCGACAAAAGCCTTCCACTCGTTCTCGCCGCGCGTCGTTTGGAAGGCCTCCCCCAGATCGAGCCACTGCAACAGGTCACGAACTGGGTCGCCACCAGTCAGCAAGGTATTGAAATAATCCTTGTCCAGTCGCTTGCCCTTGAGCAGCTCAAGCTCCTCGTCGAGCAGGCGGTACAACGCCAGTTGCATGGCATTTTTAGCATCGTTGTCCTGGGCCACGTCCAGCCCCATGCCGCCCTGATCGGACTTCAAGAACGCCATAAGGGTCCAATCCTTGGCGTTGGACTGTGACCAGATCACGCCTCGGTACTGCAACTCAGCCAAGGGCTTGAGTAAATCTGGGCAGGCTTCAATTGCCCGCAGATCCTGGCGGCTGACACCCGGCAGATAGAACACCGGCACGCGGTCGGCGGGCAAGGTCACATCAGCAGCTTTATTGGCAATTACGCAGCGCAACCAAACGGCCGGGCCAATTCGGTTCTCGGGGGCGTATTCGCCCAGCACCAGCAACTCGCCCAGCTCGCTTTGCAGGCGCGGAATCACCGCTTCCCACTGACGATCCTTATCGGGCCACAAGATGCACGAGGGTGCCACTTGAACCTCGGGGTTGAAGACCGCTGAGTCGCGCAGGTTTTTGATCAGGGATTGAATAACCCTCATAGCACTCCCTGACGATTCGCTTCATACCAAACAAAGGGCGAGTAGAACTTCAATGTGTCTGGGTGCCGGTGCTGCAAATACTGGCGGTAGTGCCTGGCACGCATTTTTTTATGCTCTGCGCTGTCCAATTTAAGCCGAGCAATAGTTTTTCTTGCTGCGGCTTTATCTGCGCTACTTAAGTGTGGGCTTGGCTTTATGCCGCCTGTCGCAAGATTAAGGACGAAATTGTCATGCGCCAAACCAATGGGATCAAGCACATCATCAAACTTGTTCTTGTTGCGGTTTGCGCCCAAGCAAGACAAACGGTAGTTGTCCCATTCGTAGGCATCACCGGCATGCTTCGATTTGGCAACGAAATGATCCGTCGAACTCGCACCTGTCGCCCACTCAAAATAAATCGCCAAATAAGCGCACACGCCAGAGTAAGCATCCCAAAGCTGCTTGTTCGAGTGTGACCAATAATTCGGAAGAGCTGATGCCTTGGGTGGTGCAGCGGCAAGCGCGATGCCCTTGTTCGCAAGCCAAGTAAGGCCTTTTTGCCGAACTTTCACATCAAAATCTACTGGTTCGGGCTGCAAGCTGACTGGGATCATTCAAGCCATCCCTTCTGCTTGCAGATATAACGCCAGCTAAACAAGAAATCGTCTTTCGGGTTCAAAGCTGCAACCAGTGCTTCATTCATACTTTTGATTTCTGTAGCACTGGGCTGCTCTTTTTCCATCAGCGCCGCTGCTTTATTGATCAGCGCTTCGTACTCAACAGATCGACCACTTTCAAGATCAAACGCATCGCTGATTAGCCATCCGCCAGCATCGCCGTGCTTTTCAAAATCGCGCTGCGTGAGAACCACCTTTTTACGCTCAAAGTCCAGATCAAACCAGGCGTCTTTTCCTTCTTCGAACAAGGGCTCTACCGATGCCATGATCAAGGGGGAATGAGTCGCCGTAATGATCTGAACGTCAGCTTGTTTTATAAGCTTCTTAACAACCGCAAGTAAAGCCGGGATAATTTTTCGCTGCCATTGTGGATGTAGGTGGGATTCAACTTCATCAATGAGAAAAACAACTTGCTTAGTCGTCTCTTCACCCAACAGTTCCGCTGCTTTTTTATGCTCTTCCCAGGTCCATACCAACAGATATGCCAAAGCAAAAATACGGCGCATTCCTGCTGAGGCATGAAGTACGGCGACGTCTTGGCCATATGGCATTCGAATTGTTGGGATGTCCCGCGCATCGTCTAGACTGATACGCGTGAACTTCCCCGGTGCCAAGGGCTCCTCCGGTGACGGCGATAGCACATCAAGCACTGCGCAAAGACTTTTGAAGGCAGCGCCCTTTTCTTTTTGCCACCCAGCCCAGTCCAACACCAGGCCATTGCAGATGGGTTTTCCATCTTTGCCATTCAGTCCGTCCCAAACCTCAGCCGGTCCAAATACATACGCTGGAATTCGATCTTGCACATCCACACCGTCCTGGGTGCGCCAATAATTGCGTGCTGGGTCCCACACCGCAAAGCTGCCATCGGCCATGGCGTAAAAAACCAAACCAGGATTCGAGGGCCGACCAGGGCGACCTGTCCACGCTTGCTCGCGCCGCAGGAATTCGCTCTTGTAAGACTCTTCTTTCTTCTTGGCAGTAAATGAAAAGTCAATGCTGGCAGGCCCTTCTGTCGTTGGGAGCGCCTTTTTGCCCCCCGTCAACTTGGGATTGACTTCGGAAGGCCACTTACGGGTTAGCGTCCACCAGGCAATATCGAGCAAGAAACTCTTGCCCAGACCGTTGTCACCGGTAATCAGGTTCAAACGCTCACCAAACCCCAGTTCCATACTGGCGGCTGGACCAATATTTTTTAATCTCAGATGCTTCAGCATGGCTAGGCTCCTTTCTTTTCTCGGGCTGAGCGCTTCTCGGCTAAGCTCAAGTGATGGTCATTGATACGGTCCCCCATGTTGCCACCATATTCTGTGCCCAGGTTGAACCAAGGCGCGGAGGCAACGTCGGCACCGCGATCCTTTTCCCATTTGATGTTTGGCTTGTCACGGAGGATCCCGGCCCCGCGCTTACCCACATCTGGAACGGAGAGGAAGGGGCGAATATTCATGCGCACACCATCGTTGAGGTCAGGATTCCAGCCGATGGGCTGTTCTTCGACGGGCTTCCAGCGCACAAAAATATCGTAGGGTGTTTCGCCTTCCAGGATCAATTCCAGGCGCTTCTTGAGCACCTCGGCGGCGGCCAGCTTTTCTTGCGCGCCGTCCACAGCGTTGGCGACATCGCGCTTCTGACGGCTGATCCAATCACCCAGATAG
>Ga0210037_1001310_pt1 | contig 15365 bp, 12 predicted proteins | sample CryGey08umfilter_3_FD_185451 | JGI IMG/M metagenome (GOLD analysis project Ga0210037, IMG submission 185451) | Groundwater microbial communities from aquifer in Utah, USA - Crystal Geyser 4/9/14 0.8 um filter (SPAdes) (version 3) | ecosystem: Environmental > Aquatic > Deep subsurface >...
CGCGATTGTCGGCACCATTCAAGAAGGAAGGGCCCAAAATACGCTTTTAGCCCTTAAAAAATTTGTGGAAGTTAATGCCGCGGTTTTGCGCGACGCTAAAGAAATAATTATTCCTGATTATCAATTAGTGCCGGGTGATATTATTCTCCTTCAAGAAGGCGAAAAAATTCCGGCTGATAGCCGAATTATTATTTCTAATAATCTTAAGATTGACCAAGCCGCCTTAACCGGCGAATCCGAGCCGGTTTTTAAAATTGCCGAAACTCTTCCTCGTGATGATTTGCCATTTGCCGACCAGAAAAATATGGTATTTAAGGGCACCTATATTGTTTCCGGCAACGGCGAAGCCGTGGTAGTTTCCACCGGCCTTGAAACTGTTATTGGTAAAATTAGCCAGAAAATTGTAGTTATTGATACTGAAATCCCGCTTAAAATAAATATTCGCTATCTTTCGCGGCTGATTATTATTGCGGTTACTATTATCAGCGCTGTCTTATTTTTCAGCGGTGTTTTCTTGGGAAAATCTTTAACTGAAATGTTTAAAACCGTAGTGGCGCTTTCGGTATCCATTATTCCTGAAGGATTGCCGATTGTTCTTGTTTTGATTTTAGCTACTGGTGTTCGGCGAATGGCTAAACGTAATGCTTTGGTTAAAAGATTGCAGGCAGTTGAAGCCTTGGGTCAAGCAAAGGTGATTGCCGTAGATAAAACCGGCACCATTACCAAAAACGAATTAGCGATTCAAAAGGTTTGGGTTAATGGAAAAATATTTGAGATTGGCGGTGTTGGTTATGAGCCTAAGGCTGATATTTATTTTGAAAAACAGTTAATTTCAGCGCCGGATTTTCCAGAATTAATTCTGGCTGGAAAAGCAGCTAGTTTTTGCGCCAATGCCCGGGTTTTGTATTCAGAAGAAACAAAAACATATCGCGTAACTGGTGACCCGACTGAAGCGGCGATTTTGGTTTTTAGCCAAAAAATCGGCTTTCAAAAAGAAATTATTGACAAACAGCATCCCTTGCTTCAGGAAATTCCCTTTGATTATAAAACAAAATATCATGCCACGGTTCGGAAAGTAGATGGTAAAAGATTTTTAACCGTGGTTGGCGCGCCAGAGGCAATTTTTCCTCTTTGCCGGGTAGTGAAGCAAAGCTCTACTACCCGGCTTTGCAAACTTTCAAAACAAAAAAGAGAAGAGTTAGAGTCGGTTTTTCATAAAATGTCCAAAGAAGGACTGAGGGTTTTAGCTTTTGCTTTTAATCGAAAAAGTCCTGAATTATTGTCTCCCTTTGGGAGATCCCCCGCAGGGGGAGAAACCGAGAAAATGTCCAAACTTACTTTTGGCGGATTTTATGGAATGAAAGACAGTTTGCGGCCCGAAGTTAAAGAAGCAATGGAGCGAGCGCGGGAGGCCGGCCTCAAAGTAGTAATGATAACCGGCGACTATAAATTAACCGCTCAAGCAATCGCCAAAGAAGCGGGAATTTATTCCGAGGCTGATGAAATTCTCACTGGTCAGGATATTGAGACACTTTCTGATGAAGAACTTGCTCAAAAATTAGAAAGAACAACGGTCTTCGCCAGAGTGACGCCAGAGCATAAACTGCGGATTATTCAAGCTTATCGAAGAAGAGGAGAAATTATTGCGATGACTGGTGATGGAGTTAATGACGCGCCGCCGCTCGTGGCTGCTGATTTGGGAGTGGCAATGGGCAAAATCGGCACTGAAGTAGCCAAAGAAGCAGCGGATATTGTGCTTTTAGATGATAACTTTAGCAGTATTGTTTCAGCCATTGAAGAGGGCCGAAGTATTTATAAAACCATTAAAAAAGTTGTCCTTTACCTTTTTTCTACAAGTTTAGGCGAAGTGTTGACCATCAGTATTGCGTTATTTTCAGGCTATCCCTTACCGCTTTTAGCCAGTCAAATCATTTGGCTGAACTTTGTGACCGACGGTTTTTTAACCGTTGCTTTGGCAATGGAGCCGAAGGAGGAAGGACTGCTTAAAAGTAAATGGAGAAAATCAAGTAGATATTTAGTTGATTCACTCATCGCGCAGCGGATGTTTGTAATGGCTTTACCAATGGCGATTGGCGGTTTCTTCATTTTTCAAAATTACTTAGCTTTTGATTTAACTAAGGCCTTAACAATGTGTTTAACCACTTTGGCAATTTTTCAATGGTTCAATGCCTGGAATTGTCGTTCAGAAAATAAATCAATTTTTCAGATGAACCCCTTATCCAATAAATGGCTGGTTGGCGCAATAATAATTGTTGTGCTGCTTCAATTGTTAGCAGTTTATCATCCGCTCATGCAAAAGATTTTACACACCGCTCCTTTGGAATTATCCGACTGGCTGATTGCTATTGGCATTAGTTTTTCGATTATAATAATAGAAGAGATACGAAAACTCCTTTATAGGAGTTTCAAACCCTAAACCCTAAACACATGTCCTACGAATTAGCCTTCAATTTTCTTTTAATTGCCATCGGGATTTTCATCCTTATCCGCTCCGGGGTCTATATCGTTCGCTCATTGATTGAGCTCGCTCATTTTTTGAGAATTTCTGAGTTTACCCTCTCTTTTATTTTGATGGCTTTTGCTACCACTCTGCCAGAGTTTGCTATCGGTCTTAACTCAGCTTTTAGCGGCCAGCCCCTGATTTCCTTGGGTAATATTTTAGGAGCTAATATTTTAAACTTAAGCTTAACTCTTGGCTTAGTAGCCCTGATTTCCGGACAATTACTCATTAGCCACAAACCTAAAGAGATTGCCGCCTCGCATCATTGGTTGACTCTCTTTTTGGGAATGACTCCAATAATTTTATTAGTTGACCTCAAACTTTCCCGGCTTGATGGAATAATTTTAATTTTGCTTTTCTTGATTTATTTAGCAAGATTGATTCGTTTGCGAGAAGTTTTACATAATGGAAAAAGTTTTTGGCTTTCTCAGTTTCATCATCCGGTTGGATTGGAGATAAAAAACTTTTTTAAAAATCTGCTTATTTTTGTGGTGGCGGTTGGTTTTTTGTTATTTTCCGCTTCAATAATTATTAAAAGTAGCCAGGCCATTTCGCTAAAAACTGGAATGTCTCAGTTATTAGTAGGTGTTTTTATAGTAGCTTTGGGCACCACTTTACCGGAATTAGCTTTTGGTTTAAGAGCCGCTTTTCGCCAACATGCTGAATTATCTTTAGGCAATTTATTTGGAGCCACGGCTCTTAATTCTACTTGGATTTTGGGAATTGTGGCCTTAATCAGCCCAATCGAAGTTAAAGCTTCAATTCCTTTTTTAATCAGCGCTATCACTATGATTTTAGTTTTATTTTTAGCCAATCTATTTTTACAAACTCGCAATGCGATTAGCCGAAAAGAAGGATTAATTTTAATATCAATTTATTTGATTTTCCTTTTTATTCAATTTATCTTATTATAAAACAATTTAAAACATCTTGGTTTAATTAATTAAACCAAGAAAAATTAATTAAATTATGGTAAGAGTCACAAAACGAGGCATCACTAAAGAATTAGAAAACAGAATTCTGGATGTTTTGCTTAAAAAAATTAAGAAAATTAAGAAAAGAAAAGAGATGGCTGGGCTTTTGGATCAACTATTAACTTTCGATGAACAGATAATGGTAAAGAAACGGTTGGCGATTGATTTTCTTCTTAAAGAAGGGAAAAAGTACAGAGATATAGAAGAAATTATAGATGTTTCCAGAAGAACCATTAGTTTTGTTAAAAAAGGGTTAAAGAAATCCCCTAAAAAAGAAAAGAAAATTTGCAAACTTACTAAAATGGATTTTAAGGAACCAAAAATACAGATTCGGAAATTTCCCGCTTATAAAGGAAGAGGAAGATGGAGTTTCCTTCACAATTTATAATCCGGTTATAGTTTAATTCGTTGAATTGAAATACTGGTTTAATTAATTAAACCAGCTGATGTTTGAAGAAATGCTTGGGGAATTTATGTTGGTCAACAAATCTACGATCGTGAAATTGTTGACTAACGATGACTAACAATTTTACTACGAATTTCTATAAAAAAGAAACGGTTTAATTAATTAAACCAAGTCGTAAAAGAAATTTTAGGCTTTGGCGATGACTAAGGCAATGATTTTTTGGGCGCCGTTTTCTTTTAAGACCTTGGCTGTCTCGCTCATCGTCGCGCCCGAGGTAAAAACATCATCTACCAGTAAAATATTTCTACCCTTGACTCGCTCGGGGTTTTCTATTTTGAAACAACCCGCCATATTCTTTATTCTTGCCTCGTTGTCTTTTAATCCAACCTGAGGCTTGTTATTTTTCACTCTTTTCAGGCCTTCAAACAATTCTGAGTCAAATTTTTTAGCCACGACCTCGGCAATTAATTTCGCCTGATTAAAACCTCGCTGGCGTTCTCTTTTAGGGTGAAGGGGAATTGGGACTACAATAAAATTTCCAATTTCCAATTTACAATTTCCAATATATTTTATTGCTAATTCTGCCAGAGTTGGAGCTAAGTTTTTAAAATATTTATATTTCAGATAATGAATTAAATTTTGTAGAACCGGGTCGTCGTAATTGCCAGCCGCGGCTAAAAAATAAGGAGAGTCATAATGGCAAATTCTTTTATTTTCGGCTAATCGGGCTCGGCAAACCGGACAAAATAAGGTATTATTAAGTTTAACTAAAGATAGGCAAGGCTGGCAGATTAATTTATCCCGCTGTTCTAAGTATCTCTGGCAGTTTAGACAAAGCGGAGGAAAAAGGATATCCAATAAAATCTCTCTAGCTTTAATTATAAGAGGAAACATAGTATAATTATTAACAATAACAATAACAATGACAATAACATGTTAATTTTTTTTAGGGGACTTCTTGGTAAAAAATCTTATCTCGGCGTTGATATCGGAACCACCTCAATTAAAATGGTGGAAATTTCAAAAGGCCGGATTCAGCCGAAACTTCAGAATTATGGAATTTTAGAAAGTTACGGCCATCTAGAACGTCTCAACGATGCCATTCAAACCAGTTCCTTAAAGCTCGCCGAACGGCAAACCGCAGAACTTTTAAAACTGCTTTTGAAAAAAATAAAAATTAAAACCTTCGACGCCATCGCTTCAATTCCGGCCTTTTCAACTTTCATTACCATCCTTGAAATACCGGAGATGTCTGAAATTGATGTGGCCAAAGCCGTTCCCTTTCAAATTCGCCAGCATATTCCTTTGCCAACTTCGGAAGTGGCGATTGAATGGCTTAAAGTAGGAAAAAAAGAAGACGAAAAAGGTTTCAGCAAACAAGAAATCCTTGTTATCTCTGTACCCAACGAACAAATTAGAAGATATCAAAATGTTTTTAAATTAGCCGGTCTAAAATTAAAAGCTTTAGAAGTAGAAACTCTGGGTCTAATTAGGGCGCTTATTGCCAATGACCCCACCCCCACTTTAATTGTTGATATCGGCGCTCGTTCCACTAATATTGCCGTGGCTGAAGGAGGTTTTCTTAAACATAATTATCAAACCGATTTTGCCGGCGGTTCTCTGACTCAAGCCATTGCCAGCGGCCTGAATATTAATATCAGAAGAGCCGAGGAATTGAAAAAACAAAGAGGTCTTTTGGCTGCCGGCGGCGAGTATGAGTTATCCACATTAACTCTTCCTTTCTTAGATGCTATAATTAATGAAGCGAAACGGGCCAAGGATAATTACGAAAAAAATCAAAAATATAAAATTGAACGAGTAATTTTGGCTGGTGGCGGCGCTAATCTGTTGGGAATTGATAAATATTTTGAAGGACAAATAAATTTACCAACAGTTATCGGCAACCCGTTTTCAAAGATAGAATATCCAGCCAAGATTGAACCATTTATTAAAGAGTTGGGTCCGGCCTTTAGCGTCGCTATTGGCTTGGGGATAAGAGAATTCGTATAAAATGCCTCAATACACAAAAACTGCCTTAGAAGAAGAATTAAAAAGGGCGGAAAAACTGCCGGTCGGCTGGCCTTGGCGGCTTTTGGTTTTTACCGCTATTGTTTTCGGAGTGATGGTTACCGGCTATTTAGGAATGAATTTGGGATATAAACCCTATCTGAACTCACGGATAAAAAGTCTGGATGCCAAAATTACCAATTTAAGTCAAGCCATTGATGAAGAACAGCAGAAAAATTTAGTGACTCTTTACTCTCAATTGATTAATATTCAAAATTTGTTAAATTCTCACATAACCCCCTCAAAACTTTTTGATTTTTTAGAGAAAAATACTCATGGACAGATTCATTACCTTGCTTTAAATTTGTCTTTAATGGAAAAAAGTATAAAACTTGAGGGAGTAAGTCCTGATTACATTGTTTTAGCTCAACAGTTGGAATTATTTCAAGGAATTCCGGAAATAGAAAAGGTTTTTCTGGAGGACTCCCGAGCTTTAGAGGCCGGAAATATTCGGTTTTCAATCCGGTTGATATTTAAACCGGAGTTATTAAAATAATATGCTACGAAATACGAAAAGATACGAAAGTACGAAATTTTATTAAATTTTATTATTCGTATATTCGTACAAAATTCGTAATTCGTAGATGGAGCGAAGCGATTATGAAGGCTTCAACTAAAAGAATTTTTAGCATTTTAATATCGATTTTGATGCTTATCGGTTCACTTTTTGTTTACGCTTCTTTAATCAGTCCGACTTATTCCCAAATAAAAGACTTAAGAGCCGAAGTGGCTTCCCGACTCGATTTTATCGCCAAAAACGAAACTTATATTCAACAGGTTCAAAAGGTTTTAAGCGAATATCAGGATATTACCAAGACTACAGAGACGACCTCGTTAATTCTACCCCTGGAACAAGATGTGGCTTCTGGCGTTAACCAGATTGCCGGATTGTCTACGAATAATAAGTTAACAATAGAATTATTAGGCGTCCAACAGTTATCGATTAAACCGTCAAATCAGTCGAATCTTATTAAAGGATTAGGCACTTTGAGATTTAATTTTCGTCTGATGGGCAGCTATGAAAATTTTAAATCTTTTCTTCGGGCCTTGGAAACCAATATAACTCTGATGGATTTAATGAATTTAAAGATAGAGTCAGCCCCAAAACCGAAATCAGGCGTAACTAATTTTTACTATACAATGATTGTAGATACATATTATCAAGCCCCGTAACTCAACTAGTTGAGTTATGCGGGGCAAGCAGAATAACATGGCAATAATTATTGAGGAAGAAAAGAGAAAAATTAACTGGTTCGCCTTGGCTGTAATTATTTTAATCATTGCGACAATTATCACTGCCACTTATTATTTATTTTTTGCTCCCACCCCCTTGATTGAGCGAGTAGCGCCAGCCCGTTTACAATCGCTTCAGGAGCTTTCCCATATAAGATTGCAGCCAGAAGCAATTATCAATAATCCTAACTTCCAAATTCTTAAACAATACGTTAATCCGATTGAAATCGGGCCGGTTGGAAATACCGATCCGTTTGTTAAATAAATGTAAAAATCAAAATGTAAAATTTGTTGTCATTGCGAGCCTTAGCGAAGCAATCTTGTTTATGAGATCCCTTCGCTTCGCTCGGGATGACGCTACGCGTCATTTTAACATTTTACATTGTCATTTTTCATTTTGATATTTAATTTTTGATTTTGAGCGATAGCGAATTATGGATATTCTCCTTGGCATTATTGATAGTATTGTTCGAGTATTTGAATACATTTGGTGGCTGATTTTGCCTTTTTTTGTTTTTTTTCTTTTTTGGAACCTTCGAATGATTTATATCCGGACCCGCTATGTTAAAAGCATTGAATGGTCAATGTTTGAAATAAAAGTCCCCAAGGAAATTCTTAAAACTCCGAAAGCCATGGAACAAGTTTTTTCCAGCTTAATCGCTACCTACTCATTTGGATTAACCTCAGTAGAGAAATACATAGATGGTAAAACAGAGCTCTGGTTATCGTTGGAAATGGTTGGTCATGCCGGCGGCGTCCGTTTTTATGTCTATGCGCCTTCAAAATTTCGCAATTTAATAGAATCAGCCATTTACGCCCAGTATCCGGACGCGGAAATTCATGAAGCTGAGGACTATACTGAACTTTTATCTTCGGTTCTGCCCAATAAAGTTTATGACCTTTGGGGAACCGACCTTATTTTAGCCAAGGAAAATTATTACCCCATCAAAACTTATTCTTTTTTTGAAGAAACCCAAGAAGAAAAGCGATTGGACCCGATAGCGGCTATTAGCGAGGTAATGTCTAATTTAAACGAAGACGAGATGCTTTGGCTTCAGTTTTTAATCAGCCCGACTGGCGAGCCCAGCGATAATGATTGGCAAAAAGAAGGTCTGGAAAAAATAGAAGAGATAGCCGGTCGAGCGCCGGGGAAAGCAAAAAAAGGATTTGGCTCGGTTTTGTATGATTGGCTGAGAAATCTATTTTTGGCGCCGATTGAACATCCAATCTGGTCCGATGCCGAAGGAAACGGGACACCTGCCACTCTAAGATTTTTACATCCGGCCGAACAGGAAGTGGTTAAAGCAATTAATAATAAAATTTCAAAATTCGGATTTGAAACCATTATCCGCTTTGTTTATATTGATAAAAGAGATAGCTTTACTATGGCTAATGTCTCGGCTGTGATGGGCGCTTTTAGTCAGTTCCGAACTCAGAATCTTAACGCCTTTAAACCGAATAAAAAAACGATGACTTTAAAAAGCGGCTGGCTGGCTAAATTTTTTCCAAAATATAAACAATTATTTGAATTTTCGCGAAAAAGAAGACTTTTTGACAATTATCGGACAAGAAGATTCGGCAAATATAACAAGACCAGACAGGACAAGTTTTCAATATTGAACACTGAAGAATTAGCCACGATTTATCATTTTCCGGCTATTATGGTGGAAGCTCCTCGCTTGCGGAAACTGGAAGCCAAAAAAGCCGGCCCGCCAGCCGGACTGCCAATAGAGTAACCGGTTTAGATATGAATTATGAACAACGAAGTTGTACTTTTTGCTAAAACCAATTTTAGGAATCAGCAGGTGAAATTCGGGATTAAAACCGATGACCGACGCCGGCATCTCTATGTTATTGGCAAGACCGGAATGGGCAAAACCAATATGCTGGAAAATATGGTTATCGCTGATATTAAAGCTGGCCGGGGCGTGGCTGTTGTTGATCCTCACGGTGAGTTTGCCGAAAAAATATTGGATTTTGTGCCGGAAAATCGCATTGACGACGTCATTTATTTTAATCCGGCTGACCTTGAATATCCAATTGCTTTTAATCCTTTAGAGCAGGTAGATCTTGAACATCGTCACTTGGTGGCTTCCGGCATTATGGGCGTCTTTAAAAAAATCTGGCCCGATGTCTGGTCAGCCCGAATGGAATATATTTTAAATAATTCGCTTTTGGCTTTATTGGAATATCCTTCTTCCACGCTTTTGGGAATAATGAGGATGCTGGTCGAAAAGGACTACCGCCAGAAAATTACCGAACATTTACAAGACCCGGTGATTAAAGCTTTTTGGCTCAATGAGTTTGCCAGATATACCCAGCGTTTGGAAGTTGAAGCGGTAGCCGCCATCCAGAATAAAGTCGGGCAGTTTGTTTCTAATCCTTTAATCCGCAATATTATCGGCCAAACCTATTCAACCATTGATATGAGAAAGATAATGGACGAAGGAAAAATTTTGATTATTAACATTGCTAAAGGAAGAATCGGCGAAGACAGCTCGGCGCTTTTAGGGGCGATGATAATTACCAAATTGCAATTGGCGGCAATGTCGCGGGTTGATATTCCGATGGAAAAACGCCGGGACTTTTATCTTTATGTTGATGAGTTTCAAAACTTTTCCACCGAATCTTTTGCTAATATCCTGTCGGAAGCCAGAAAATACCGGCTCAGTTTGATTTTAGCTCATCAATATATTGAGCAGCTTGACGAGAAAGTCAGGGCCGCCATTTTCGGCAATGTCGGCACAATTGCTTGCTTTCGGATTGGCGCTGAAGACGCCGAGCTTCTGGAAAAAGAATTTATGCCGGATTTTAACGCCAATGATTTGGTCAATTTAACCAAGTATAATATTTATGTAAAATTAATGATTGACGGCGTGGCTTCCAAACCTTTTTCGGCCGAAACCATAGAGCCAGCTAAGCCGTCGCATGAATCATTTAGAGATGTTATTATTGAAAACTCTCGGAGCAGATACAGCACTTCCCGGCAAACAGTTGAACAAAAAATTGCTAGCGAATGGGTAGCGGACAAAAAAATAATTGAAGAAAGGGTTCAGCGCCGGGAAGAACAGCCATTAGGAAAAATGCTTGCTCCCCATGAGCCGGCGGCCAGAACTGAAATTTCCAGAAAAGAACGCAAACCAGTTGACATTGAAGATTTACGAAAAGCCATAGAGGAATCATTGAAGGATATCGGGTAATCTCTACGAATTACGAATTTAGTACGAATATACGAATAGTCCCTCCGGGGAATCGCCAAAGGCGACAATGTATATTGTAAATCATTCGTATTTCGTAGCCATTTTATTTGAGAATTTTAAACAAAGAAATTGTTAATAAAGAGGGTCAAGAAGTAGAATTGGCTGGCTGGGTGGCGACTAAAAGAGATCATAAAAAATTGATCAAATAAAATTTTATTTTATCTCTTATGGATTGTATTTTTTGTAAAATTATAAAAGGAGAAATACTTTATCATAAAATTTGGGAAGATAAAAAACACTTAGCGTTTCTTTCTATTTTTCCTAATACCGAAGGATTCTCGGTTTTAATTACTAAAAAGCACTATCCTTCCTATGTTTTTGATTTATCTAAGAATATATTGGTTGTATCTCTTCACACGATTATAAACGTGCTGATGATGAGAAGTTAGCTGAAGTGGCAAAAAAAAATCGGGAGTGACTCTTTTGAAAGATTTAAAAGAAAAGCCCAGGAAGTATAAAGCTTCCTGGGCAATTTTATGTGCCGATGCTCTGACTACGGAGTGAGTCGGTTGACGCCTCGGTAGAGGTACGTCACTTCCCGAACGCTCTTAAGCCCGAGCATTGCCATTAGCATGCGGGTCAAGCCGAAGCCGTACCCGCCGTGCGGTGGACACCCATAGCGGAAGAAGTTCAGGTAGTACTGAATGGGCTCAAGTGGAAGTCCCTTTTCTTTGGCTTGCTCCACCAAGATGTCATAACGGTGCTCTCTTTGTGCTCCGGTCGTCACCTCAAGCCCCCTCCAAAGAAGATCGTAGCTTTTGGTGAGATGCAGTTTACCCTCGGGTCGCATATGGTAAAACGGTCGTACCACGGCCGGATACTCAGTGATAAACACGAACTCGTGTCCAGCCTTCTCGAGGAAGTGCCGGCACAAAAGCCGTTCACCCTCTGGGTCAAGATCTCCTTTTTTCTCCCGTTCGATGCGGTGGCCCATTTGGTTAAGGACTTCGTACGCCTCGGCCATGGTCACTCGCGGGAATGGAAGTTCTGGCACCACAACTTCGGTACCGAACGTCGCCTTAATCTCCTCGTCAAACTCATTCTTTATTGCTTGAAGCATATGGCGAAGCCACCGCTCCTCAAGTTGCATGACGTCCTCATGAGAATTGATCCACGAGATCTCTACATCGACGCTGGTGAATTCGGTGTCGTGACGGGAAGTGAACGACGGATTGGCTCGAAACACCGGACCGATCTCGAACACACGGTCGAACCCAGCTGCCATTGCCATCTGCTTGTAGAACTGCGGACTCTGAGCCAAATAGACATAGCGATCAAAATACTCGACACGGAAGAGTTCGGCACCCGATTCGCTCGCACTCCCCATGAATTTCGGAGAGTGTATTTCGATAAATCCCTCCGATTTCCAAAACGAGCGCATGGCGTGCTCGGCCGCGGTTTGGATTTTAAAGATGAGTAAATTCTGCGGGAGGCGTAGATCAAGAAATCTCCAGTCCAGCCGCGTCTCGAGTGTCGGGTTTTCACCGAGCGGCAAAGGTGATTCTGCCTTATTGATGACAGTAATAGATTCAATTACCAATTCAACCCCCCCCCAGCTTGACCACTGGTTCAAAATCACCTTGCCGGTGATCTCGACGGCACTTTCCATGGTGAGATTTTCGACGATGGCAGCCAATTCAGGATTTGTTGCCTTCTCGTGAACTGCCTGCGCGCTGCCCGTATGGTCGCGGATGATGAGAAATTGCATTCGCTTTTGGCTACGTAGCGTCTGAACCCATCCGCAGATCATCACGGTCTCCCCGCTAAGGGAAACAAGTTCTCTGATTAATGTTCTTTTCATTGTTTTTTCCTCCTTTCAGTTTTTATGGATAGATTCTTCTGCCGAACGCCCGATGGAAGGGAATAGTGTCCCTCACATGCGGGACTTGAAGGAGCCAGCGGATGAGGCGTTCAAGCCCCAAGCCAAACCCCCCGTGCGGTACGCAGCCGTATTGACGCAATTCCCGCAACCACTCGTAGCGGGCGTCACCAGCTTTACCTTTCTCGATAAGCCGTTCGTCGAGCATGGACAATGTGTGGATTTTTTCGGCGATTCCTAAGAGTTCACCGAAACCATGGCTTGCGATCAGATCCGCTGTCTTTGTACGCCGCGGATCGTTCGAATCAATCACATACGGAAAAGGTTCGATGGAACGCGGGATACCGACGACCCAAAACGGACTGTCACCGAATCGGTTGCTGAGCAAAGTTTCTTCGTCAGAGCCCAAACTTTTGCCAAATTCGATGTCACATCCTCGCGCCTTGAGCCAGTTTACCGCTTCACAGTAATCGATACGCGGAAACGGCATCTTCAGTCCATCCTGGCACAACTCAGTGCCGATGACTTTCGCTAGATGAATGCCTTCAGTGGTACATTGCTGGCTCACGTCGTGGATAAACTGTTCGACTGTCGTTGCCAATCCTTCGAAGTCCACGAATGCCAGCTCGGCCTTGATATGCCAGTATTCCATAAGATGTCTTTTGGACCGGCTCTCTTCGGCGCGGAAACTGGGACCGATGTTATAAATTTTTTCGAAGGCGTGAACCGCTTGTTCAAGATAAAATCCAACGCATTGAGTGAGATACACATGTTGTCCGTGAACTTCAAGCGCAATAGGCGTTCGGTCGTCATATAGCGGCGTCGGCGTAAGAACGGGAGCGTGAATCTCAATGAATCCGTGTTGACGAAACCATTGATGAATAATCCCCGTCAATACATGCCTAAACCGCAGAATTGCCGCGATTTTATCGTTGCGAAGGTAGAAGTGTCGTTTGTTCAAGAGTTGTTCTTGAAGTTTGGGATCTAAAATGTTGATATCCGAGCGCGGTTGCGGCGAGACGTCGAGCGTTGCCGGTCCGACAATCTCGATGTGGTTTGCGTGAATCTCCCTCGGCGGATTTGATCTGCCGGTGTCCGTTAGGGTACCACTAACCTTGATTGCTGATTCCGGAGCTATTCGTCGCGCTAACCCGAATAATTCTTGGTTAACATTTGTCTTGTTGGCAACAACCTGAATTGAACCCGTGGAATCACATACGTCCAAGAAGATGATGTAATTGTGCCTGCGGCGGGCTTTCACCCAACCGTAGAACTCAACTTGTGTATTACTTGAGACGTAATTAAGTAAATCAACTGCATACAATTTTTTCATTACTCCCTCCTTTCTTTGCCGTGTTTTTTTTGAACGCGACAAGAGTGTTTGTGGTTAAATTGATATAAATTTGAAAACCAATCTTTATGAAGAGCTTCAAGCCACAATGTTGTTTTCGCGATTTTCTTTTTCGTTTTTCAATTGTGAAAGAACCATTGGAAAACCTCGAAATAAGGTTTATAATATAATATCACCTTTTAATGCTTAGGTCAAGTCTTGCGGATTATCATGAGATTTATTAAAATATAGGTACAATTAAATTTATAAAATGGAAAGAATACTAATTCAACAAGTTAAAGAGAAAGTTGGGAAAGAAATTAAGATTGCCGGTTGGATTCATACTATTCGCGACCAAGGGAGTATTAAATTTATTCTCATAAGAGATATCACCGGCATTATCCAAGCCGTAGTTACAAAGGATAATGCAGAGGCAGCAAAAATTGTTGGGTCATTAAGTTTAGAATCAGTTGTAGAAATTATCGGGCTTGTTAAATCTGAGAAACAGGCGCCAGGAGGCGTTGAAATAGCCATTAAAAAAATAAAGATTTTATCTTTATCGTCCTCGGAATTACCCATGCCAGTCGTAGAGAAAGCCAGCAATGAAACCGAACTGCAGAAAAGATTAGATTGGCGCTGGATTGACCTACGAAAGCCAGAAAAGGTACTTATATTTAAGGTGTGGACAGCGATGGAACAGGCATTTAGAGACTATTGGACGAGTAATGGCTATGTAGAAATACATTCTCCGAAATTTATGAGTGTCCCAAGCGAATCAGGCGCTGAACTTTTTGAGGTTAAATATTTTGACCGTAAGGCCTATTTAGCTCAGTCACCACAGTTCTATAAACAAATGGCTATGGCTGCAGGATTTGAGAAGGTTTTTGAAGTGGGGCCGGTCTTTCGTGCTAACCCATCATTTACTTCAAGACACGATACGGAATTCACTGGCTATGATATGGAAATATCTTTTATTGAATCCCACCAAGATGTTATGTCAGAGGAGCAAAATCTACTCGCATATGTATTAGAAAAAATTAAGAAAGATTTTGGGGAAGATATTTCGGAGATTTATAATAGAAATTTAATTATTCCTAAAATTCCATTTCCGCAAATAACTATGAGAGAGGCAAAGGCAATTCTCGCTAAATTGAAAATACCAAGCGAGAAAGATGGTGATTTAACTCCAGAGGAAGAACGCGAGCTTTCTAATTATATTAAACAAAAAGAGAATCACGAATTTGTTTTTGTGACAGATTATCCAATAGAAACGAGACCATTTTATCATATGCGGTTAGAAAATAATCAAAAACTTACGAAGAGTTTTGACTTATTATGGAATGGATTAGAGATTACGACTGGTGCCCAGAGAGAACACAGGTACGATATTTTAATTTCTCAGGCAAAAGAAAAAGGATTGAAATTAAAATCAATCCAGTTTTATCTCGATTTTTTCAAATATGGATGTCCGCCCCATGGAGGTCTTGGTTTGGGTCCTACAAGAATGCTTATGCAAATTTTTAATATTGGGAATGTTAGAGAAGTAACGTATCTATACCGTGGAGTTAAAAGATTAACACCATAATTTTCGACATCAAAAATCCATGCCTAATTTTAATTTCCCAATTTTTAAGACAAAAATTCCGAATATAGAAAAATCATTTAATTTGGCCGACCCCGATGAACGGAGGGAATATTTTAATTTGAAAGCCGGCGAAGAAATCAAAAAATTGAAGGAATTCCTTGAAAAAAACA
>Ga0210037_1001325_pt1 | contig 15241 bp, 17 predicted proteins | sample CryGey08umfilter_3_FD_185451 | JGI IMG/M metagenome (GOLD analysis project Ga0210037, IMG submission 185451) | Groundwater microbial communities from aquifer in Utah, USA - Crystal Geyser 4/9/14 0.8 um filter (SPAdes) (version 3) | ecosystem: Environmental > Aquatic > Deep subsurface >...
GCCGTCTCGATGATCCAGCCAATGTATTCAATGCTGGGAGCTTTATAATGATGGTAAAAAGTTTTACTCTAATTGAATTATTAGTAATCATCGGAACGATGATTATTTTGATGGCTTTGGCTACTCCAGCTTTTCGGATTTTTCAAAAAGAATCAGATTTAAATGATTCGGCTGAAGAAATTATTAATATCTTAAGGTTAGCCCAAAACAAAACTCTGGCTTCAGAAGGAGCTAGCCAATGGGGAATTTATTTTGATGATACAACCACCCCTCACCAATATACATTGTTTAAAGGAAACAATTATGCTGCCCGAGATAGTAATTTTGATGAAGTTCATAAATTGCCAAAGACTATTGAAATTTATGAAATTAATTTGGGAGGAAAAGAGGTGGTTTTTAATCGAGTTAGTGGTGAAACAAACCAAAGTGGAAATATTAAAATAAGATTAATTAGTGATATTAGCAAAACCAAAATTATCTATGTCGAAAATTCTGGCCAGATAGGTTTAACCAGTCCGACCACTCCTTCTGATACAAGTAGGGTCAAAGACTCTCGCCACCTTCACTTTGATTTAGGGTGGTCCATCCAAAATGCTACCTATTTAAAGTTTCAATTTCTCAGTCCAGAACCTGACCAAATAGAGATAATTAATATGGCCAATTATTTTAATGCTGATAAAACTGAGTTTGATTGGGACAATGAAGGCAATCCTTTTTTAGTCAACGGAGTTAATCAAGTTTTCCGGGTTCACACTCATTCTCTTAATCCTTCTAATACTCTTTTGTGTATTCATCGCGACCGAAATGGCGGAAAAAATACTGAAGAAGTTATTATTTATATTGTTGATGGTGGGATAGATAAAGATATTGTCCATTATTTAGCCGATGCTAATGATACTAGCCAAAAAGGTTCATATGTCTTCAATTCAATGGAAAGACAATAAAGGAATCTCGGTGGTTGAGATTTTGGTCATAATTGCCATTATTGGTGTTGCTCTTGGTAGTCTTTTAGGTTTAGCCACCTTTTCTTTAAAAGCCTCCACTTCAATTAAAGAAACCAGCCAGGCCAATTCTTTAGCTCAAGAGACAATGGAGGCAGTTAGAAATTTTCGAGATGGAACAACCTGGGACAGCGATGGTCTAGGAACTTTAACTGCCGGTGTTGCCTATTATCCTCAAAAAACGGCTGACACTCCTCCAAAATGGCAATTGATTCAAGGAGAAGAAACAGTTGATGGTTTTACTCGAAAGATTTTTTTTGAAGATGTCCAAAGAGATTCTAATGATAATATTGTCGAAACCGGAGGAACAAATGATCCTGATACTAAAAAGGTTAAGGTAACTGTTTCTTGGGGAGGAAAGGAGGTAAAAATAATCACCTATTTAACTAATTGGAAATAGTGAAAGTTCTAAATTCTAAAAAAGGTTTTACTTTAATTGAAGTTCTGGTTTATGTTGCCGTTTTGTCAATTATTATCTTAGCTGTTTCAGGTTTTCTGACTTGGACAATGAGGTCTAATACCAAAACGAAAGCGATGCGAGAAACCCAAGATAATGCCAGGAGAGCCATGGAAATAATGACCTATGAAATAAAAGAGGCAAAAAGTATTTACACTCCAACTAGTGTTTTTGATTCCCATCCTGGCCAACTTTCCTTAGAAACTACCAAATATTTACCAGGGGGAGAAGAAACTACTTATATTGATTTTTATCTTTGTGGAACTCAGCTTTGTTTAAAGAAAGAATCCCAGAACCCACTAGCTCTAACTTCAGATAGAGTTGAGGTAAATAATTTATTTTTTTCTCAAATCATTACTGGAGGAATCCCTTCAGTTCAGATTGATTTAGGAATTAATTTTAAAAATCCCCAAAATCGGCCAGAATATCAGGCCTCAGTTAATTTAAAATCCACTGCTTCTTTAAGAAGTTATTAAAATGCTAAATTTCAAAAATCAAAAAGGATTTGCAGCATTATTTATTACCATTTTAGTTTTAGCAGTAATTTTCGGAATTGCAGTGAGCATCTCTATTTTAACTTTAGGCCAACAAAAAATTGCCAGAAATATTGTTAAATCCTCCCAGGCTTATTATATTGCTGAAGCTGGAATTGAAGATAGTATTTACCGAATTATCAAAGGAAAAAAATATGAGGCTACCAACAGCCTAACAGTAGGGGAAGGCAGAGCCACTATCAGTATTAGCAGCCAAGATGATAAAAGAATTGTTAAATCAAGCGGGGAAATTGCTCAGAGAGTTAGAATCTTAACCACTATTTTAGGTCCTGAAACAGCCACCGTCGCTTTTCACTACGGTGCCCAGATTGATAAAGGGGGACTTTGGTTAGGTGCTAATGCCTCGGTGGAGGGAAATGTTTATTCTAATGGGAAAATGGAGGGACAGGGAAAAGGTTCGGGTTCTAAAATTAGTGGTGATGCCTGGGTGGCAGGAGCTGTAGCTCCTGAACCCGATCAGCAATGGACTAGCCAGGATTCTGATTTCTCTTTTGGTCTGAAAATTGGCAAAGAATATTATTTAGACACTGCCCAGAGCTTTGTTCCCTCGGTATCGAAAGTTTTAAACATAGTTAGTTTCTACATAAAAAAAGTTGGCGAGCCGCCCGATCAAACAGTGAGAATTTTAACCGATGCCGGTGGTATTCCCTCCACTACCTCTTTGGCTTCAGGAACTCTGAAAAGTTCAAAAGTCACTTCTAATTATAGCTGGATTGATGTTAGTTTTGATCCGCCACCAAATTTAACTGCCGGGAATACTTATTGGGTGATGATCGATGTTTCTCGAGACGATGATGATTATTGGGTCTGGGGAAAAGATAGCACTGATGGTTATACTTCAGGGACTGGAAAATATACAAGAAATTGGGAAAAAGATACTTGGAAAAACGTCGATGGTGATTTAAATTTTAAAACCTGGATGGGAGGGGAAAATCCAACTTATATTGACAGGGTCTGGGTTAGCGAAGATGCCCATGCTAACACCATCACCGAATCTTGGATTGATGGCGATGCCTATTATCAAACCATTGATGACAAGACTACTGTTTTAGGAACAAAATATCCTAATAGTCCTGATCCAGCCACTAAAGATTTGCCAATTTCTTATGCTCAACTTCAGGATTGGGAGGAAGCGGCAGCAGCTGGGGGAGTAATTAGCGGAAATTATGCTCCTCTTGCCGGGACAAATTTAGGCCCAATAAAAATTGAAGGTGATTTAACTTTCCCCCAAAACAGCACTGATAACCCGGTAACAATTGCTGGACCGATCTGGGTAACTGGAAAAATTTTGGCCTCAAATAATGCCGGAATAAAACTCCAGGCTGGTTTAGAGTATGGTTATCCAATCATCGCTGATAATCCTTCTGACCAGATAAATTATGGCAAAATAGAATTAAATAACAATGTTATTACCACTGATAGTCCTCAGGGTGGTAGGCTTCTTTTTGTTTCCACAAATAAATCTCTCGACTCAGCCAACCCAGCAATTCATCTATACAATAATGTTAATGTCAATAATCCTCAGTCAATTATTTATAGTCTTTACGGAAAGATAGTGGTTGAGAATAATGCTGAATTTATTGAAGTAACTGGCTACGCCATCCGTTTGGAAAATAATGCTAAAATTGTTTATCAAGAAGGTTTGATCAATTCTAATTTTTCTTCTGGACCTGGCGGAGGTTGGGAAATAACTAGCTGGAAAGAGACAGAATAAAAGTTTTTGCAGAGATTAAACCTCTGCAAACCTCGGCACTGAAAAAGAGATACCCAAACCAAAAGAAAAAAGGAAAAGAAAGAAATTCTATTCTCCTCTGCATTAGACTATTTCTTAGAAAAAAGAAAAGCCACTGGCTTAAAAATTAAAAACTTGGCAGTGGCTTTTACTTTAAGTTTTCCCTCATTTTCTACCTCTTTCAGCCAGTTTTTTGATTTTCTCAGGAATATCCTCTCTTTTTTCTTCCCTCCAGGCCAAAATTGCTTCGGTGATTGGCGGAAAGAAGAGACCAACTTCTTTCCTTCTTTCTTCGATTTGGTCTTTGATTTCCCTATCAATTTGGTCACTTCTAGTACTTAAAAACTGGTAAATCAAGGCAGTGGCGGAGACTAAAATTTGCTCCTCCTGATTTTTAACCTTTCCTCTCTTGGCAATTTTCTCTAAGCTCTTTTTGACTTCCTTTTCCAGATCAATCTCAATTAGCCCTTTTCCATTACCGTTCATTTTTTACCTCCTAATTTTAAAATGGCACTATTTTTATTTTAGATAGTTCTAATTAAAAGTCAAACACTCAACAATGTCTATTACTCGGTGAGTTACTATCGGAGTTTTGGGTTTGGTTTGAAACCCGATAATGTCACCAACTTTAATATTCTCGAGTTTCTCTGGCTTGGTAACAATTAGTCCTCCGACTTTCAAAGCCGGCTCCATAGAACCTGACAAAACGGGATGAGTCTCACAACCAAATCTGGGACCAATCAACATAAAACCGACTAGCCCAATCGCTATTATCAGAATTGCTGTTCCAAATATTTCTCCAATCTTTTTTGCTATTTTCAAGGTACCCTCCTTTTTTAAATTTCCTACCTTGGTAGGATTTTCTATTTTAATAAAATTTCAGAAATTTGTCAAGGATTTGTACTGGATGAGGAGATCGGTAACACTTTTCTTATCTCAGAAGATTTCTTTTTGCAAATCTTAATCAGACTTAATGATTTGCCATGGCCGAATTATTAAGTTTTTTAGTTTATTGGAAAGTTCACCAGGTTGCCAGCAGTCCATTTATGGAAGTCGGACTTCCATAATTTTGTTTAACAAGAAATCGAAATTTTTCACTTCCAGCATTTCTAAAGTGTGCTATAATTAAAAAAGATTTTAAATGTTAGACTACAACCCACTGCCCTTTAAGGAAAATGCTTAAATTTTTAACTTTAAAATCAGAGGCCTTTGGCCTTGACATTTCTGATTTGTCTTTGAAGATTATAAAACTCAAAAAAAGAGGTAAAACTTTTGATTTGGCTTCTTTTGGTGAAGAAAAAATTAGACCAGGAATAATTAAAGAGGGAGAGATTAAAGATGAAGACGAATTAGCAGAAATTATTAAAGAAGCCCTGCCAAAGGTTAAAGGAGAAAAAATAAAAACAAAATATGTCATTGCTTCTTTACCGGAAGAAAAAGCTTTTTTGCAAGTAATTCCGATGCCTAAAATGACAGAGGAAGATTTAAAATCCGCGGTTATTTATGAAGCTGAAAATTATATTCCCTTGCCAATTGAGGAGGTTTATTTCGATTCCCAAATTGTTCTCCCGGTCCATAACCATTTAGATCATTTCGATGTTTTAATTGCTGCTCTTCCCAAAAAAACGGTTAATCCTTATTTCTCTTCCCTTAAAAAAGCGGGACTGGAACCCTGGGCTTTGGAAATTGAATCCCAGGCAATCGCCAGGGCCTTAATCAAAGATGAAGTTTCTCCTTCCCCAGTTCTTTTAATTGATTTGGGCCAAACCCGAACCAGTTTTATTATTTTTTCCGGATATTCTTTGAGATTTACCTCTTCTATTCCGGTTTCGGCCGGCAGCTTTACTGAAATTATTTCTAAAGTCCTAAAAATAAGTTCAGTTGAAGCTGAAAGATTAAAAATAAAATATGGTTTGGAAGAAAGTATTAAATTAGAAATAAAAGTCGAAAAATCAGAGACGAGAAAAAAAAGGGGTGAAATTTTTGAAGCCCTGATTCCAGCTCTTGTTGATTTAACCCAACAAATTAAGAGATACTTAGAATATTATCAAACCCATGCCTCCCATGAGCATCTACCACCAGATGGCAAAGGAGTCTCGAAGATTTTGCTCTGCGGAGGAGGAGCAAATTTAAAAGGCCTTCCCGAACTACTTTCCTTAGAATTAAGAATCCCAACCGAGCTAGGAAACCCCTGGATAAACATTTTAGCTGAGGGGAAAAAAGTCTCAAAATTACCATTTGAAAAATCATTAAGTTACACTACCGCTATAGGATTAGCATTAAGAGGAATAAAACAATGATTAATTTACTACCACCCCAACAAAAAGAAGAATTGCGAGAGGAAGAAAAATTGAGATTAATTTTGATTCTGGAAATAGTTATTCTGGCTTTTTTAATTTCTCTAACTCTAATTTTATCTTCAATAAGGACTAATATTTTGAGCCAGGTTCAAATTCAAAAAATCTTTCTTGAGCAAAGGGAAAAAGAATTTAAAAGCACCAAATTTCAAGAACTAGAAAAGAGGATCGGAGATTATAACTCCATCCTCTCTGAGTTGGATTCTTTCTATGACCGGAACCTTAATCTAACTGAGATTTTAGAAAAAACTTCGAAAACCCTTCCGGCCGGAACTTATTTAACTACCTTTAATTTCAACCTTTTAACTTCTCAAATTTCCCTTTCTGGCTTTTGCCCTAATCGAGAAATCCTACTTGAATTCAAAAAAAATCTGGAACAAGAAGAAAAATTTGAGAAGGTTTATTTTCCGCCATCAAATTGGGTAATACCAACTGATATTAATTTTTCAGCAAGCTTCCAAATTAAAAGATGACCCTAAAGACCAAAATTAATTTATCAATAGTTGCCTTTATTATCTTAACAATTTTTATTATTGTTTTTTTAATTCCCCATCTTTTTTCAGAAATAAAAAAGAGTTCCAGGGAACTTATCTCCCAAAAAGAAAAGTTAGCTGAATTTCAAGCTATGACTGAAGATCTAGAGAAATTCAAAAGCGACTATCCAGAAATAAAAGAAAATTTAGAAAAAATTAATATCCTTTTTATTGATCCTGAGGTGCCAGTAGATTTTATTAGTTTTTTAGAAAAGACTTCTAACAATTGTAAGGTTAAACTTGATATTTCTCTTGGTCTTCCTCAAAAGATCGAAAAAGATCCCTGGCCATCGATATCCCTGCAAATAAGATCGGCTAGTTCTTTTTCCAATTTTTTGAGATTTCTTGAAAAATTGGAGCAAAGTTCCTATTTAATTGAAATTCAAAATTTAAGTATTGCCCGACTTAGCGAAATGGAACTGACCCAGCCCTTTCCTCAGACAGAGCTGCTTGAGCGCTTAGTTTCAGGAGATGTTAAGGCCACTTTTTCAATAAAAGTTTTTACAAAATGAAAATTCCCAAAATAAAAGCTAAAAAAATTAAGGAATTTTTTAAAAAGTTGTTGAGGGTTTTAGGAGAACGGGCTTTTTTAACCTTTCTTGGATTATTAATAATTACTCTCATTTTTGGTGGTTTTATCTTTTACAAATACAGTATTTTAGCCGCCAAAATGGAGCCCCAAGTTACTGAAAAACCCCTTCAATTTAAAGAAAAAACTTACCAAGCTGTTTTAAAATTCTGGCAAGAAAAAGAAAAAAGATTTAATGAGGTCGATTTAAAAGAATATTCCAACCCATTCAGATAAGGCGAAGAGGACTTTGTCCTCTTCTTTAACTTCGCTTCCTACGGAAGCTCGTTGACTAAAAAGAAAATTTAAGGTAAAATATCTAGGCCAAAAAGCCCTCATAGTTCAACGGATAGAACACGCCCCGCCCTTTTCGCCCCTGTAGCTCAATGGATAGAGTACCTCCCTTCTAAGAAGGTGATGGGGGTTCGATTCCTCCCAGGGGCATAATTAAAATTAAAGGGCGGGGTGAAATGGAGGTTCGATTCCTCCTGAGGGCACATGGTGGCTATGGTGTGATAGCAGCATTGTAATCCACAGTGCGATGTCTTGACCTTCCAAAAGTTTTAGAATACAATGTAAGAATGCCTTTGGTTTACTGTAAAATATGCAGGAAAAAGTTTTATGCGAAACCTAGTTGGTTAAAAAGGGGATGGGGAAAATTTTGTTCGGCTAAATGTCAATATAAATCTTATTTAAAAGGAAAATTTGTTCAATGTAAAATTTGTGGTAAAAAAGTATGGAGAGCACCTAGGAAAATAAAACATTCAAAAAGCGGAGAATTTTTCTGCAGTAAATCTCACCAAACTCTTTGGAGAAATAGTATATTCGTTGGTCCTCGACACCACAATTGGAAGAGCGGAGAGAGCATAGAGCATAAAAGTCTTTTAATCAAAAATGGAGTTAAGCCGGTTTGCAAATTATGCGGATGTAACGATGTAAGGGTGCTCGCCGTTCACCATCTAGATAAAAATAGAAAACACAATAATGTAAAGAATTTGACCTGGTTATGTCATAATTGCCATCATTTAGTTCATTGTTATAATGTTCTGGTATAAATTTATGGTGGCCGTAGCTCAACTGGCAGAGCGCCTCGCTGTGGCCGAGGTGGTTGCGCGTTCAAATCGCGTCGGTCACCCCACGCAAAAAGAAAAAAGGAGCTTAGCTCCTTTTTTCCATCTCCTCCTTTTTATTTTTTTTCTTCTAGCTTGACTTTAAGAATTATTTCTTTACCTTCTCTCAAAACATTTAGGGAAATTTCTTCACCGATTTTGAATTTTTGTAAGAGATTGGCTAAGGGATTTTTTTCGGTAATTTTTTCACTGTTACATTCCAAAATTATGTCATATTCTTTTAGGCCGGCTTTATCAGCGGCTGAATCTTTGACCACCGCCTCTTCGCCTAAAATTTCCCTAACAATTAAGGCTCCATAATCTACCGGAAGTTTATGGGCTTTGGCTATTTCCCGGTTTAAAACAATATATCTCACTCCCAAAAATGGCCTTCTAATCTTCCCATATTTTTTAACTTCCTCCAAATCTTTTTTGGCATAATTAATCGGAATGGCAAAGCCAATGTTCTGGGCTCCCATCACCATAGCCGTATTAATCCCAATTACTTTCCCTTCCATATTTACCAAAGGCCCCCCAGAATTCCCCGGATTAATAGCAGCATCGGTTTGAATTAATCCCCGGAGCTGAGCTATTCTATCAGTTAAGCCAGAAAAGGCAGTGATTGATCTTGACATCCCAGAGACAATTCCCGCGCTGACCGTGTCATGGAATTCTCCTAAGGCATTTCCAACTGCAATTACCTCTTCCCCCAACTCAATTTTATCTGAATCGCCCAATTCTAAATAGGGTAAATTTTTGGCATTGATTTTCAAAATGGCAATGTCACTAATTGGGTCCCTGGAGATCACTTTAGCTGGATATTTTTTAGTCGGTTCTAAAATCACGGTATAATCAGATTCTGGGTCGGAAACAACATGCTGAGAGGTTAAGGTATAGCCATCGGGGGAGATAATAAAACCAGAACCGCCTCCTATTTTTGTTTTCTCCTTCCCTCTTTCAAATTTCGGAATAACAAATTCCCTGCCGCCAAAAGGAAAAAAATAAAAACCCTCTACCTTTGGTAAATCTTTGGTGATAACAATAGTGATTACGGCAGGACAAACTTTTTTTGCTACTTCAACAATCGGAGATTTCTCTGGCATATAACATATTTTAACACGAGAAAAGATTGTCAACAACAAAAAATTTTGCTAAAATGTTGCTATCGCCCCTGTAGTTCAACGGATAGAACAGTCCCGTCCTAAGGGAAAAATTGGGGGTTCAATTCCTCCCAGGGGCACAATATTTGCACATTGATAAGCTCTGGGGTATAATATAGAAATGAATAGAATAAACTTGAGTGAAAAGGTAAAAAAACTCAGGGGGCAGGGCAAGACATATACAGAGATTAAAAGTATTTTAAAGGTGATTATTCCTGAAAGCACTCTTTCTTACTGGTGCAAAAATGTTCTTTTGCCGTCAGAATATTTTAATAAAATTAAATTATTAAACGCATTGAATAGAGAAAAAGGACGAAAGGTTGCTTTAGAAATTAATAGACAGAAAAGAGATAAATTTTTAAAAGAAGTAAAGCAAGAAGCCATGCCTATTTTAAGGAAGTTTAACCAGGGGAGCCTTAAAATAGCTCTTGCGATACTGTATCTTGGTGAGGGAGCGAAATGGAAAGGTCATTCAGGATTGCTTCTTGGGAGTTCGGACCCGGAAGTAATTCTTTTATATATTTCGTTATTAGAAAAGTGTTATCATATCGGGTCGGATCAGCTTAAATGTAGAATAAGCTATCGAGCTGATCAAAATATCAGAAAGCTTGAAAAATATTGGTCCGGCGTCACTAGGATTCCGCTAAAAAATTTTTATAAAACTAAACCAGATCCAAGAATAAAAAATAAAAGAACAAGAAAGGTTGATTATAAGGGTGTCTGCGTGATTACTTGTGCTGGGGCGAAAATTCAGTTAGAACTAGAAATGCTCGTAAAACTTTTGTTGAAAAAAATAAGGGCCCATAGCTTAGAGGAAAAGCGTTAGTATGGCATACTAAAGATCGCGAGTTCAAGTCTCGCTGGGTCCATAAAATGAAAAAAGTTGCTATTTTGGAACCGGGAGCCTGGGGCACTACCCTGGGAATTCTTTTAAACAGAAAAGGCGATGAAACTAAAGTTTCATCTTCACCCTTCGCTAACGCTCGGGTAAATGAGGTAAGTTTTTGGTATGATAATCCTGGGCTGGCTTTAAAGATTGAGAGGGTTAGAGAGAATGAAAAATTGCCGGGAATTAGAATTCCCAAAAAAATTTTTATTTCTTCTGATTTAGGAAAAGTAATCGAAAATGCCAACTTAATTATTGTTGCTTCCCCCTCTTTTAATTTCCGAAAAACCTTAACATACCTTAAAAAATCCATAGGTGACACCTATGGCAATTATCCTCCTCTGTTGGGGATTGCTAAAGGCATTGAAAGAGAAACCTTAAAATTACCTTCCCAGATTGTTGGAGAAATTTTTGGGAAAATTCCCTATGCTCATTTATCCGGACCAGGATTTGCCAGAGAAATTATCAAAGGGAAACCAGCTAAAGAAGTGATCGCTTCTAAAAGCAAAAAATTTTTAAAGCAGCTTAAAGAACTTTTTAAAATTAAACCGCTTGAAATTTCCACTACCGCTGATTTAATTGGAGTCCAGTTAGCCGGCGCCCTAAAAAATGCCCTGGCCATTGGCATTAGTTTAGTTGAGGCCGAATATCAAAATTCTAAAATGAGTAAAGATTTAATCAGACTGGGATTAAAAGAAATGATAAAATTAGGACAGAAAATGGGAGCTAAAAAAGAAACTTTTTTAGGCCCAGTTGGCCGAGGAGATTTAATTCTAACTTCTACTAACCCACTTTCTCGAAATTTTCAATTTGGCCAAAATATTCTTTTGGACGTTAATAAAATGAGAAGGGAAATTATTGAAAGAAAAATTACCGTCGAAGGTTTTGATAACGCTCAAGCTTTTTATAAATTAGGAAAAATTCATAAATTGGATTTACCAATGATCAATGAAATTTATAAAGTAATTTACGAAAAAACTTCCCCTGGAAGAATGGTAAAAAATTTAATAGGCCTCATTAAGCAAAATTAAGTCAGTCTTCTTCGATTAGATAAAAAGTCCCTTCCGGACTTTTTTAATTGATTTTTAACTGAAAAAATGGTATCTTTAAAAATGATTTGAATTGGGAGGCGTGCGAGAGGGGCTGAATCGGGTAGTTTCGAAAACTACTATGGTTGAAAGACCATCGAAGGTTCGAATCCTTCCGCCTCCGCTAGCCACTTTAAGAAAAGCCATATCGGAGAGGGGTCGGGAGCCCCGCACCTTTCATAGTTTTATTCAAGTTTTGATTAAAAGTTTTAGAAATATCCTTCTACACTAGGCGAAAGGTGCGGGGTCTAAAGAGCGAGCCCGAAGCGAGGCGAAGCCGAGCGCCGGCACGAAGTGCTGGATGAGGGCGAGTGACTTACTTGGTAATACCACTATGTTCAATGAATTTTCAATTCATTTCAATTTTCAATAAATTTTTAATTTATTTCAATGGTCGATGAATCTTTGATTCATCTTAATCTTCAATAAATCTCCGATTTATTTCAATGTTCAATTTTTTCAAAAAAGGGAAAAAGGAACCGGAAAATTTAAAGGAGATTTTGATTCAATTTAAGGATTTGGAGATGAATTTTGAAAAGCTCTCTGAAGAGTTAGAGAATTTGAAAAAAGAAAGTAAGTTTTCAGTTCAAAAAATTGGGATAGTAAGATTTAATCCCTTTTCTGAAGTTGGCGGAGATCAAAGCTTCTCGATTGCTCTATTAGATGGTAATGATAATGGAGTAGTCATTACCAGTCTTTATACAAGAGAAGGAAACAGGGTTTATGGAAAACCAATTAAAAATGGCCGTTCAGAATACTCTTTGTCTAACGAGGAAAAAGAGGTTATAGAAAAAGCAAAGTCTAAAAACAATGGTGAAAGAAAAAACAAAAAATTTAATAACCCGGCCACCGGTAGCGGTGGTTTTAGGCCATGTTGACTCAGGAAAAACCTCGATTTTGGATTGTATTAGAAAAACTCATGTAGCAGAAAAAGAGACTGGCGGCATTACCCAGCATATCGGAGCTTATCAAATTGAGGTTGGTAACCCTCCTTCGCCAAAGGCTACGGAAGGGCAAAGAAAAATTACCTTTATTGATACCCCTGGCCATGAAGCCTTTTCAGCAATGAGATCGAGAGGGGCAAAGGTAGCTGATATTGCTATTTTAGTAGTTGATTGTTGTAAAGGGGTCCAGGCTCAGACAAAAGAAGCGATTTTAAAGATAAAAGAGGCCGGGATACCTGTCATTATTGCCTTGAATAAAATCGATAGGCCTGAGGTTAATCCGGAAAAAGCAAAAAGAGATTTATCAAAAGAAGGGGTTTTGGTTGAGTCCTTAGGAGGAAAGGTACCCTCAGTTGCGGTTTCAGCTAAAACCGGGCAGGGAATTGAAGACCTTTTAGAATTGATATCATTGGTGGCCGAGATGGAAGATTTAAAAGCAGATGTTACAAAATCAGCCGAGGGGGCGGTAATCGAATCTTATTTGGATAGCCAACGTGGCCCAATAGCCACCTTGATTTTAACTAATGGAATTTTAAAAAAAGGTGATATCTTGGGAACTCCCTCTACTTTCGGGAAAATCAAAAGTTTTGAAAATTTTCAAGGCCTTTCTATTGAAAAGGCCTTGCCCTCAGATCCGGTTATTGTTACTGGTTTTGGCGATGTTCCGAGAGTTGGAGAAAATTTTAAAGTTTTTTCTGATTTGGAAGAGGCGAAAAATTATCTTAAGGTTTCAGAAAAAAAACTTCCTGAAGTTTTAAAACTTAATCCAGAACAAAAAGTTTTAAATTTGATTTTGAAAACCGATGTCTTGGGGTCAATTGAAGCCATTGAAGAAGTTTTAAAAACTCTTCCCCAAGAGAAAATAGTTTTAAGGATTTTAAAATCAGAAGTCGGCCAAATTTCAGAATCGGATGTTAAATTAGCTAAAGCCCACCCAGCGGCTGGATATCCGGCAGTAATTTTGGGTTTTCGAGTGAAAACGAGTCGAGTGGCTCAGGAGCTGGCTGAAAGAGAAAAAGTAAAAATAATGAACTTTGATGTGATTTATGACTTTGTAGAAGGAGTTCGCAAATTTATGGGAAGGATTTCAGAACCCGAGCTGATTAGACAGGATTTAGGAAAAGTTAAAATTTCGGCAATTTTTCTAGTTGAAAAAAATCGCCAGATTATTGGTGGCAAAGTGATTGAGGGAGAAGTTAAAAAAGGAACCCAAATTGAAGTTTTGAGGAATGAAGAATTGGTTGGCAAGGGAAAATTAATTAATCTTCAGCGAGATAAAAAAGATATAGATAGGGTAATTAAGGACCAGGAGTGTGGGATATTATTCGAGGGTGATGTGAAAATAGAAGAAGGAGATGTTTTAGTAATATATATCGAGGAAAGAAGAAAAGGCGAGTTATGAGCAAACGGATTCAGCGGGTTAATCAATTGATAAAAAAGGAATTGGGCCAGATTCTTTTAAGGGAAGTTGAATTTCCAGAGAATGTTCTGGCAACAATAACAAGAGTTGAAACTACTCCTAATTTAATAGAAGGCAAGGTTTTTGTTTCGGTAATGCCGGAAGATAAAACAGAAAGAATTCTTCAAATTTTAAATCGTCAGATATACGATATCCAACAAAAATTAAATAAACGTCTTAAAATAAGGCCTCTTCCCAGAATTTATTTTGTTGTTGAGAAAGAAACCGCTAAAGCCGGCAGAATTGAAGAGATTTTAGAGGAATTGAAAAAGGAAGAAAAATGAAGTAAAATGTATAAATGCAAACGGAGTTTCAGCTTGACCCTCGTGGGGGCCATAATCGCTACAACTGTAATTTTGATTTCTTTAAACACTGGACGGATGAAATGGCTTACGTTTTAGGTTTCTTGTATGCCGATGGCGCTATAGTTGATGCTATTTCTTCTAGAACTCAATACATCCAGTTTAATAGTGTAGATAAGGAGATTTTAGAAAAAATTGGAGCGGTTATGCGATCAGGACATCCTCTCCATACGCGGCCATCTCGAATTATTGCGCATAGGAATGGTTTTTATAGAAGCAGAGAATCATTTATTTTAAGAATTGGCAGTAGAATGATGTTTAGAGATTTATTACGTTTTGGCATTACTCCAGACAAATCAAAAATAGTTACCTTTCCTGTTGTTCCTCCGCGTTATTTAAATCATTTTATAAGAGGGTATTTTGATGGGGATGGATGTGCTTATCTTCAAAAAGCAAAAGGCATCACTAAACCAATTATTGTTAAAAGATTATCAGTTATTTTTACTTCTGGTAGCCTTACTTTTCTAAAAAAATTAGGCGCAATATTTAAAAATCAATTAACCATTTATTATAAAAAAATCTACGATAGCAACCACGCCTTTCAATTAAGATATTATACAGACGATGCTGTTAAAATATTTAAATTTTTATATAACTCTTGCCCGCAGAAATTGTACTTGCAAAGAAAGTTCGATATTTTTAAAAATTATTTTAAACTGCGTCCCCAAAAAATTGATTCAGGAATTATATCTATCTTAGATAATTTTTCTTAAAAAATACTTGGTCTGGTGCCCGAGAAGCGAGGGAACGGTCTGCAAAACCGTTTTACGTGGGTGCAAGTCCCACCCAGACCTCAAAATCTCGCCCGGGTGGCGGAATGGCTTACGCACAACACTTAAAATGTTGCGGTCTTACGACCATGTGGGTTCGAGTCCCACCCCGGGCACAAAAAAAACCACCTTTTTGGTGGTTTTTTTTATTTAATTGATTTTAAGAAATTTATCCTTCTAAAATCTCAATATAGGTTCTTTTAGCACCGAAGTTAAGGGCTTCCCAATAAGAGGGGAACCAGATGTCAATCTGATAATTAC
>Ga0210037_1001332_pt1 | contig 15187 bp, 13 predicted proteins | sample CryGey08umfilter_3_FD_185451 | JGI IMG/M metagenome (GOLD analysis project Ga0210037, IMG submission 185451) | Groundwater microbial communities from aquifer in Utah, USA - Crystal Geyser 4/9/14 0.8 um filter (SPAdes) (version 3) | ecosystem: Environmental > Aquatic > Deep subsurface >...
ACAAATGAAGACCATACCTTCGATATTCCAGGGAGTCCCTGACCCGCGCCGTGGACAGGGGCGAAAACATAGTTTGCCGACCATTATGTCCCTTGCGGTAGCCGCAACATTGTGTGGAAGGAGCGGGAATCAAAAGGGGTCAGAGCCCTTTTAAGCGTCTTTCGCATTCTTTGATGGTCGCCCTCGCCTAGGTTGACCAACTTTTCGACCCAAAGTTTCCTCAATCTTCGCTCGAAAACTATCACTCCCAAGCGGTGTGCCTGTCTGCCATGAGGCTCTAATCTCAGATATCTTAGCATCATCAATATGTGCTTTAAAAAGCTCACTATAAGCCTTCTGCCGCCCATTTTCTGTTGATGCCAATGCAGTGTATATCTCATGGGTCTTAACTATCGGATTATATTTTCCTCCAGCATTTGCTGCATAACTGGACCAGGGATATTCACCTGGCTGTAAAACCATCGAAGCACGCACCGGATTGAGTTCGATATATTGGCTGCATGCAAGAAGGTAGCTTACTGAATCAATCAGACTGCTTTTATACCTTCCCTCCCAAAGCGTGCCTGTTCGCCCATATAAATGATTGATATATGAAACATAGTACCTGCCAACATACTGCATCATCCGGCTTACCCCTGTTTCATCGTCAGGCGTCACCAATATATGGACATGGTTCGTCATCAACACATATGCATGAACTCTACAGCTGTATTTATCAGCAGCTTCTTTCAGCCATTTCAAATATGCTTGATAATTACTTTCATCAAAGAAAATCGGATCACGGTTATTACCCCGCTGAACAACATGAACAGGCATTCCCGCAACATAAAATCGTGGTTTTCTAGGCATAAAATCTCCCCTGCCCGAAACATAGCAGCTCCTTTAACTCACTTAAAGGGCTCTGACCCCTTTTCTCGAAAACCATCCAGCCTCTCGCGCCACCCTGCTCTTTTACCCGGCATGCATGCTGTGTCGCTTGAAACTTTCGGCCTGCTCGAAGATCTCCCTGTAGACCTCATCCCGGTCTACAGGCGGGTAGCCATGCTCTGCCAGTAGCAGAATGAGGCCGACCTTCAGTTCGGCCTTGATATCGTCGCGCTGGTTCCAGTCGGTGTATTTCACCTTGTCCTCGACCACCAGTTTCACCGCTTTGGCCAGCTCCAGAAGCTTCTCCTCGGGATAGGTGAAGTCGTATTTGACAGCCAGCGCCTTGAGGATGTCGTAGAAGGCCTTCTCCTCTAGGTCGATGCCCAGCTCGGCGAACGACTCCTTCTCTCTTTTCAGCGCATGGATCAGGTCGATAATCTCGTCGGAGAAATCCTCCAGCACGTTGCCGACCAGCACATCGTCTTCCTTGCGCTCATTATAGGCCTCCACCAGCGCCTGAAACTTCCTGGAAAAGTCGATGCCCCTGGCTTTATTGATCTTCTTAAAGTCATCGATGGCCCTGGCCAGTAGCTGTTGCAGCAATTTGATTCTGGTGTTGGGCAACTTGATCTTCTCGATCTTGGCCAGGTAGTCGTCATTGAAGATGTCGACGGCATCCGCCTTGTCTTCACCCATGCGGAAGATCTCTTCCACCCCGTCGCTCTCCAGCGCCTCGGTGATCATCTCGCGCACCCTGGCATTCATCTGTGCCGTATCCGAGGCATTACCCTTCGTGAGCTTGAAGATAATCGAGCGCACCGCCAGATAGAAGTGAATCTGGTCGCGCTCGCCCCGGGCAAGTGACTCCGAGCCGCAGCAGATGTCGTAAGCGGCCTTCAGGCGTTTCACCAGCTGCATGAAGCGTTTCTCGCTCTTCTCGGTGATCATGGCGTACTCGGCAGCACTGTTCAGGCAGTTAAGTTGCTCCACCGGGCTGCCCTCGTAATAGGGCGACGTGTCGAACTTATGGAACATTTGCTTAAGCAGATCGAGGTGATCTTTCACCACGATCACCGATTGCCCGATCTCCTCAATGTTCTGCTTATCCGCCTTGTTGTAGTGGGCCAAAGCAAGGTTCATCTGCTTCTTGATGCCGATGTAATCGACCACCAGCCCCTTCTCCTTGCCCTCGAACTTACGGTTCACCCGCGAGATGGTCTGGATCAGGTTGTGGCGCCGGATCGGTTTATCGATGTAGATGCTGTCGAGGAATGGTACATCGAAGCCGGTAAGCCACATATCCACCACGATGGCGATCTTGAAGTTGGATTTCGGGTTCTTGAACTGCCGGTCCAGCTCCTTGCGCTGTTCGGGCGTGCCGAGCATGTCGTAGAGTGCTTTGGGATCATCCTTGCCACGGGTCATGATCATCTTCACCCGCTCCATCGGCTTGATCTCTTCCGGCTCCCTCTCCCCCGGGGAGAGGGTCGGGGTGAGGGCGTCATATATCTCCTCCAACACCTCCTCGGTTTCCGTCAGCACTTGTCGATTATCAAACCGCAAGACTCGAATCCCCAACGCATTCAGAGTCTGGGTGCGTTGTTTGTCCGCCTCTTGTCCGGCTTTTTCAAAATGCTGGCCACCATCCAGCTCGACAGCAATTTTCTGCTCATGGCAGTAGAAATCCAGAATGAAATCACCTACTGGATGCTGACGGCGAAACTTGGCATTGGCGACATTTCGGTTGCGCAAAGCCTGCCACATGAGCTTCTCTGCATCCGTTTGCGTATGCCGGAGAGTACGGGCCAGCTCAATGAATACGGGGCGTTGGGAACTGTTTTCCCCCTCACCCAAACCCTCTCCCCGAGGGCGAGGGCTTTTTTCGTTCCACTCCGGCCGTAGCACGATCAACTCCTGCCAGAAGGCGTAGGCGATCTGCCGGCTGCTGCAGACGAACATCGCCTTGCCCTTGATGGTCGAGCCCTCTTCCACCCGCGTCTCGTAGTGGTGCACGAAATCGATGGCCAAGGCGCGGATTCGGTCCGGATCGCCCAGGATGGCATTCATCCGGGCGTTTGCCCTCTTACTCTCCTCGATCTGATAGTCGCTGGCGCCCTCTTCGGCGCACTCGGCATAGTAGGCCTCAATCTCCGCAAGTCTGGCGTTGTTGAGCACCACCCTGGCGGCACGCCCCTCGTAGACGATGCGTACGGTGATCTCATCCTTCACCGATTCGGTCATCGTGTAGGCATCAATCACCGGGCCGAAGACATCGAGCGTGGCATCAATCGGGGTGCCGGTGAAGCCGACATAGGTGGCATTGGGCAGTGAGTCGTGCAGGTATTTAGCAAATCCAAAACTACGCTGTACGCCGTTTTCGGTGACACGCACCTTCTGGTCGAGGTTGACCTGGCTGCGGTGCGCCTCATCCGAAATGCAGATCACGTTGCTGCGCTCGGTCAGCAGCTCGGTGTCTTCGGTGAACTTGTGAATGGTAGTCAGGAATACCCCGCCGCTGTTGCGGTTTTTCAGAAGCTGGCGCAGTTGAGCGCGGCTCTCCACGCTAATCACGCTCTGATCGCCGATGTAGCCCTTGGCGTTGGTGAACTGGCCGGAGAGCTGATCATCCAGATCGGTGCGGTCAGTGATCAGCACAATGGTCGGGCTCTCGAAATCGACACTCTTCATCAGCAGGCGGGTGAGAAAGAGCATGGTGAAGCTCTTGCCGCAGCCGGTGGCGCCGAAGTAGGTGCCGCCCTTGCCGTCGCCCTCGGGCTTGCGGTGCTGCCGGATATTCTCATAGAGCTTTCTGGCGGCATAGAACTGCGGATAACGGCAGATGATCTTCTCATCCTTGTGTGATTTATCGGGGAAATAGATGAAGTGGCGGATCACCTCCCGCAAGCGCCTCTTGTCGAACAGCCCCTGAATCATCGTGTGCAGGGAGCTGATGCCATCCTTCTCGATGGACTCCTCGCCGGTCACCTTGCGCCAGGTATAGAAGTATTCGTAGGGGGCGAAGAGCGAGCCCATGCGCGAGTTCACGCCGTCCGAAATCACGCAGATGGCGTTGTATTTCATCAGCTCCGGAATATCGCGGGCATAGCGGGTGGTCAGCTGCACATAAGCATCATGGATGGTCGCATCAATGCGGATCGCACTCTTGAACTCGAACACCACCAGCGGCAGGCCGTTGATGTAGAGAATGCCGTCGGGGATACGTTTGTTGCTCCCCTCGATCTCCAGCTGGTTGACCATCCTGTAGATGTTCCGGTCTTCGCCGTAGGCAGTCGCACCCTCGGCAACGATGGTATCCACCTCGCCCTCTTTGGGCTCTCGCTGCTCCGGCAGGCCTGCATAATCGATAAGCCGGATGTAGAGGTCTTTTTTGCTGCGATCCTCGCGCTTGAGCAGGAAGCCGTCGGAGACCATCTTGTTGATCTGTTTGTTGGCGTCATAGAGGTCGAGGGTGGGCAGTCGCTCCAGCCGGTGGATGACCGCCGCGATCTCGCCAGCGGTGATCCCTTCATGCGCATAGCGCTCAGCCAGATAATTGCGCAGGTCCTCCCTGATAAGCACTTCACCGGGCGCGCGCTCGAAGGCATCACCACGGTGATGCGGATATCCCTGCTCTTCCAGCAGGGCGATGATCGCTTCTTCCAGCTTCGCCTCAGTGAACTTCAAGCGTATATCTCCTCACGCGCAGTTGTCCGTAAATTGCGGACAGCTGAAGGAGTTTCGGGCAATCCCGGTAAAGTAATTTACATTTCTCCCGATATGCTACTATAATTGCGCCTGACTCATCCACCATGTGTGGAAGGAGCATCCGAAGCCGTACAGATTTAGTCTGTGCGGCTTCAGCCGTTTTATGACCCATGAAAATTTGCACGTTCCCTCCTGAAATCATCTGCCCGTCGTGATTTCACCCAATACGCAGTTTTGAGCAAGTAATAGTGGCTTCGTCTAGCCAGCACGACCGCAAAACTCTCCTTCTCATGCCAGATAACTACATGCGTGTTACGTCCGCGTCTGTTCTCCCACCACGACAAATCAGGGTGAGTTGTCGCATGTTCGATCATCCAGCCGATCCACTTGATCCGTTCGCAACGTTTCAGATCGGGCGTTCGTTCCTCTTCGTTGGGGCCTTCTGAGATGATGTGCCAGAAAGAGAATCCTTTTCCTTTGGTCTCGGGCCGGAACTGACTTCTAACCGGTAAGTCTTGGAATTTCAGGTCGGTATCCACAACCGTGTCCAGGTAAGCCCGATAGAGCTTCTCTTCATAATGATCCCAATCGCCTGCAAAGGGCATAAGCGGTGGCAAGTTCATGGGTTATAGTCCCTGTGGGTCCCAGTGAAACAGATTGAATTTCCGCTCGCTTGGCCATGTGCTGTTTTCCAGCGTCAACTTGGCTCGTGCTTTGATGTGGTGGATCAACGCCTGTTTACTTTTGCTGGTTGTTAATCCTCGCTGGTAATATGACAGGGCGCCGATCAGCAGATCGGCCAATTGCAGTTGTTCCACCTCATGGGATCGCACATGCTGGACGCGCTGAATCATCTCACGGTCAAAATCGTAGCGGGCGTTGCATAGGTAGTCGTGCAGCTTCACAGCCTTGGTCTGGCTCTGCGTATCCTTGATATCAAGATAAATCCGGTAGCGGTTGTCATCCTCGAAGATCTGCTTTAAGAGCAAGAAATACATTTTGTAGTAGAAATCGTCGTGCGTCTGTCCGAATGCCTGATGGTCGAGCTTGCTTTTGTCAGGGATTACCAGGCCGCGAAAATGCAGGCGCTCTTCATCAAAGAAATAGTCGATCACCGCCTTATAGAAATCGAGCTTGGCATCCGAAACCTTGGTCCACTTGATCTCGAAGTTGGCGGACAGGCCGTGCGCGACTTTGATTTGACGAATACCGTTATCGAGCGTCATACGCCTGTTGGCCGGGCTCCAGATACAACCGAGCACCATGGGTGAAATCCCATCATGCTCCAGATGGCAGGATTCATCGCAGTAAATATTAAACTCTTGAGTCATGCGGCCTCCTCCGGCGTTTTCCCTTCCGGGCTGGCTAACAGCTGATCAAAATTCACCCGTCCTCCCCACGCACGATTCAAGACCAGGCACCGTTTCTCCCGCCAATATGGCTGGCGCGGCACCTTGTGTGTTGGCGCCAGTTTTCATTTCTGCCCCATTTGCATCAATCATTCTGTCCATCTGCTTTCAATCGGTAGCTCCCTGTCTTGGGAGCACCGACAAATTCGATCAAGCCCTTTTCGCGCAAGTCGGCAATATCCCGCTTGGCTGTCGCCCTGCTAACCTCCCATTGAGCCATGACATCTTCCGCTTTACAGGGCAACCCTTTTCGCAATTGCCCAATAAACCACTGCTGCCGCTCATTTACAGGCTCATTTACAGGCTCATTTACAGGCTCATTTACAGGGACATTTACAGGGACATCCGGATGCGGTCGGAAGGTCACACGCACGCATGATGCCAACTCCTGCCACTCCGGCTCCGGATAGCCTCCCTCCCGGCAACTGTTACGAATCCGCTGATAGCCGCTGCCCCACTGCTCCATCATGCCGCCCTCGTGCAGTACCCGGCTGATGACCCGGTTCCTGATCCGGCTCACCCCCGATCTGAAATCCTCCATGGTCATACCGAACGGTAGCATGCCGGGGCTCTGAATCTCCAGCCGATCCGAAAAGATGGAGACGAAGATGCGCATGCCGGTGGCGGCGTAATCGGCGTGCGCCACGGCATTCACCAGCGCTTCGCGAATGGCAATGGCGGCATACTCGGGAATATCCTCGCGCTGCATCCCGGCAATGCGCGAGGCCAGGCGCGTGTTGCGCGCGATAAACTTCGGCACCTCGCTCAACCCGTCGAGCAGGCTTTCCATATCCTGACGATCGATGAATTCGCTCTTGTCCGTGCCGCGAAAGCGCGCGCAGGAGATGCGCGCATCGGGAAACAGCCGCTGCCGCTCCTCTTCGCTGCCGAACAGAATCAGACCGCCGTTGGAGACAGCCCGGCCACTACCGTGGCGCACCATCACCCCCAGCGATTCGAGTGCCGCCTCATCCATGATGCGATCCTTGCGCATAAACCAACGCCGTACAGCGATCCTATCCAGACTGGCCATGGATGTGCCGGCACACGGCAGCTGATCAAATGCGCTGTTGCTGTGCTGCCGCCTCAACTCCTCCAGCATGGCGCTATCGGCCTTGCGGTTGGTGGAGCCCAACCGCACATAGACACCTTCCTCCGGCCCCTTCTCTTTCAGATAAAACGGCCCCGGCCAGTGCGCCACCCGCACCAGCAGCAGCGATTGATCCCCCACAGAGAACGCCTCGATCTCCGGCAACATCGCCGGTGCAATGCAATCGGCGATCAGGCTTGCCAGCCGCTCCTCCTCGGCCAGCACATCCTTCACTCCAACAATCACGCCATCATCAGCCCGGCCAATAATCAGCGTGCCGCCCGCCGTATTGGCAAAGGCCACCAGCGTCCGCAGGATCGGCTTTGCCGAAGAGATATCCCGCTTGAATTCCAGCGTCTTCCCTTCCGGGCTGGCTAACAGCTGATCAATATTCACCCGTCCTCCCCATGCACAATTCAAGACCAGGCACCGTTTCTCTCATCCGATGACATATCGTGACAATGGCAAATGGTATCATTATACTACGCGCCAATATGGCTGGCGCGGCACCTTGTGTGTTGGCGCCAGTTTTCATTTCAGCCCCCACAAATCCCAATCCTGCCAGTCATCAATCAACCCCATATCGTAAGGCGAAACTGCCTTGCAATGCAGCTCGGGAAACTCTTCTAATAGTGTTGTAAGCCGGTTTGCCCATGTTGAGTTGGGGCAAATAATTTTCATCAGTTTTTGCATGATGCAGAAATAGAAGAAGGCACGTTCCGGTTTGAGCTTATCCCAGGTTTTGCCCCGAATGGGTCGGACGTATTCGAGCATATTGGCATTCCACAACCGGCTATGATGCGCCGATACATTGCGTACAAAGGTCAGCCCTCTGAGCCAACCTGCCAATTCCGCTCCATTCGCAGCACCATACTTGGCGGCAATCACATCCTGATCCGCCCGCACCATGCCTCCGAAGAGCTTGGAGAGCATGCCGAAATCCCAAATCTCGGTCGAAACCCAGACCGGCAGCTTTACGTACTTATCCAGATAGTGTTTCACAAACTCAACTTGTTTGGAGCGATTGAGGTTTTTCTCAAAAGAGTCCAGCCACTCCTGATGCCCTGTCTTCCCGCTTTTGCGCACAGCGGTTACAAAGTCGGTATAGAAGATGTCTGAATTCTCATGAGCATGCACATCCCGCTCGCCCAACAAGTGCGCCACATCCACGCGCACCGACATCTCGATACGCTCCAGAGCATCCAGCGCCAGCATCCGCAGCTTCTTATCCCACACATACAGGTGAACGGCATCCTCAAAGTGTGCGCAGTCCTGAAAGTTGTCTACACGTCTGGTGGCAATATCTCCGTTTTCATCCTTGATGATTTCAAAGCCGCGGAATGGGTAGAGGTAGCCACTGAGACGGTAATAGCCGAGCCGCTCCAGATAGTTAAGAGCTTTGGCGTCGTCATCCACCTGCAACCCACGCCCTTTCAGGATCGCCAGTTGCTCTTCGAATGACTTCCACGGCTTCCCGGAGCTCATGCGACCTCCTTTGACCGAAGCATCGGCTTCGGCGAAGAGCAATCCCGCTTGAACTCCAGCGTCTTCCCTTCCGGGCTGGCTAACAGCTGATCAAAATTCACCCGTCCTCCTCATGCACGATTCAAGACCCCATGGGCTATTTTCATCTTATGGAGCCACCACTCTAACGGAGCTAGCAACCCTATTTTCTTCGTAAATGTCGGCATAATAGTATCGCTGATCCATTGCGTATAATAAGCTCTTCAATTCTCTCTCTGAGCCGATCTGAAAAACGTCATCCTGTATATCAACCCCAGCTTTTTCTTTTGCGTACTCAATCAGTTTTGTCTGCTTCTCAGGAGTAAGATCCTGATATTTTATGCCAATATCTGCGATTCTCTTTCTATTATGAGAACCAACCGACGTGGCGTTATAACCAGCAGACAGCGCAATAAAACCATTTTTCAAAAAATCATCGACTTCCGGCTGGGTAGCCTCTCGGTGTAACTGGTCAATGCCGGGGAAGATTGACTTGATCTTTGCGATGTGCCGGAAATAAAGAACGTCATTTTCAGCAATATAAACAGCATCGGACTCCTGTCTGATTTCCAGCTGCTGGCGATGCTCCACAATTTTTGGCTCTCCGGAATAATCGAGAATTGTCTTTTTATTCACAAACAGAGAAGGGGTTATGCGCTGGAAATGTTTCTGCCCGTTCTGAAAAACGGCAATACACCCAATATCTTTATATTCGGCATTGCTTATTTGCGCCAGGCTGGCAGAGCTGTAATCCGCCTTGCATGCATCGATAAAAAAGACATTCTTCGAGAAGTTGGTTAGTTTGAACCATTCTTCATCTTCCAGTTTATGGCTTGTTGTAAAATCGAGCGCTTCAATTTGGGATAAATCCAAATCTTCGACAATCCTGCCCGTTTGGCTGAGCACCTGTTTGTATTCCGCACTTATTCTGGCGATCAAAATGTTCATCAGTGTCAAACCTCCATGAAGGTATAATCATTTATTCTGCGGACAGTCATGGTGGAAAATGACTCCGGGTTTCTAAGTTTTTTTCTTGTGATGAGCATGACCTTCACATTTTCACCTGTATGGACGTAGTAGAAGTTGAAGCCAAAAACCAGAAACACCGGGTTGAAATAGGAAACCCTTGAGAAAAACGTGAAAAGGATTGTCATGCCAAATACAATCCAGAAGGTAATGGTATCGTTGACACTCAACGCCACGAAGAAAAATGCCAGGTAGTTGGCAAGGAAATCGTTATTGGATGTCTCAAGTGATTTAACTTTCTGAATCTCGGAAGTGGAAAGCAATTTGCAAATAGCAATGGAAACTGCGCCTAGCGCAAATGGTATCAATGCGTACAGCGCATAGATCACCCAGCTATATTTTAGGTTAGAAAAGGGCACCATGTTGATCTTGTTCTGAACCATATACACAACCAGAAAGAATGATATGGAGCTGAATGTCATAAACAATCTGAGGATAAAATTCATTTCAATCCCTCCATCAGTTTTTCGGCGTCGGGGATGCGGAGTTGGCCGGAGAGGAGTTTGGGGAGGAGGGTGTCTCTCAGTCTACTCAAGTTATCAGTACTCTTGAAATTTTCTTGTCGCTTCTTAAATAATGGCGTAATTATGGCATCGTGTGCTTGAAGTACTTGAAATCTTGGTAGAAGCATTTTTATTTTATTTAAGTGCATCGGACCAAAATTCAGCTGGACACTGCCCGAAGCTCTAGTTTCTAGCTCCCATTGAAGACGGGTCTCGACGTAACCGGCAATGTAATGCAGCGTGCTCACCCCATCAATTTGACGAAATCTGATAACACTAGTATTTAACGAAAGTGGCAAGTGCTCTTCACGAACAAAGGCATAACGTCCCAATGTTCCCGAAGTTGAAATAACAATGTCGTTAACTTGAAGCTGAAAATGCGCATACTTTCCAAATGCTTCTTTTCTGGAAATTCTGCTGGCGGTATCTAATGATAGATCGCCATTTTGAATACATCTTATGTTGATGAATTTAATACCATCGTCTTCTTCAGTGTATTGCCAATTTCGGATGCCAGGCCCTTCCAAGAAATCTATAACAGTTGGAAGTTCATCAACACCCCACCCCTCCGGCACCCATCCCATCTCTTCACTGAAGACGAAACTGCTGGGGAACTGTTGCTGAATCGCTTCGGGGAGGGGCTTGCGCTTGTGACTCGCGCCATCCGTGGCGCTCGCCCTTCGAGCGTCCTCGTCGGACGTCCAAACGTGCTGTCCTGCACGTTGGTCGCCCAGCGCGGCTCTGGCCGCAGCACGGGCCTGACTCGCGCCATCCGTGGCGCTCGCCCTTCGGGCGCCCTCATCGGGCGTCCAACCGCGCTGTCGTGCGCGGTTGTGCAGGGGTTCGGGGATGGGGTTGCCCGCAGCCAGGGCGTCAAGCTTCGCACCCTCACCCGGCCTTCGGCCACCCTCTCCCAGTGGGAGAGGGGCTGGGGGTGAGGGTTGATCATGCTTCGCACCCTCACCCGACCTTCGGCCACCCTCTCCCAGTGGGAGAGGGGCTGGGGGTGAGGGTTGATTTTGAGCCAGTATTGCTCTCCGGAGCTCCGCACGTTCCTGTAATTCATCGGGTATCGGATTACCCGCCATAATTGCATTATCCAATACTGGGTCAAAATCAATAAACCAGCTCTTGAACAGCGCCTGCGCCATCGCCTCCAGCGTTGCGTTCATCTGGCGGTTGAGTTCGATTTTATCGTCGAGGGTGCCGAGGATGTGAGCGATGGATTTTTGTTCCTTCAGTTCAGGAAAGGAGATCTCTACTTTCTTAATATCTCGAATGGGTAATTGCGGCTGAGCACTCCCTGTTCTTAGTGCTTCAACTTGTGCAGAGAAAAGACGCGATCGCAAAAAGAGGTATAAAAATCTAGAATCAAGCCGAGACTGATCTGGGCGCAATATGACCATTCCTGAATTAATACGTATATGTTCATGGGGAATGTAATTATCAAAATATCCTACGTTGCCTACTGTTCCTCGTGTGGTGAGGACTACATCTTGTCGTTGCAGCTTCCCTTTTCTTAGCAGTTCGTCTCTCTTTTGTGAGATAAAATCCAAATCAGAGAAATCAAAGCCATCCCGAGTGACATTACCTGTATTGAGAAATATGCAGTGGCCACTTGAACAAAATTCTTTACGATTTGGGTAATTTTTCCCTCGGTCACCATCAAGTATCTGCAATGGTGCGTCTTCAAAACTGAACTGGTGCCACTCATTCCCCATAACCCAACACCTCCAGATTCTTACGAATCTCCGCATCGAGCTTTTCCGACTCCGCCATCTGCCGGTAGTGTCCGTCGATTTCGATGGGGTTGATTTGACCCGTTGCGCTACGCATCTTCGCTTCCCCCATCCGTTTGTTCCGGCAATGCGGCCATCCGCGCCCGCGCCGTGGTGATGACGTTGTGCAGTTTCTGCTTCAGTAGCTCACGGGGAGGCAGGGCGGTGAGGTATTCGGCCACATGGATGCCGGAATTACGGAGTTCCAGCAGTTCGACCAGCTCCTGCTTCTTCCCGGCGCAAAGAATGATGCCCAGCGGCTCCTGCTCGCCTTTACGCCGTTCATGCTTGTTCAGCCAGCGCAGGTAGAGTTCCATTTGGCCTTTATATTCGGCCTTGAAGTCGCCGAGCTTCAGGTCAATGGCAATCAGCCGGTTCAGGCCGCGATGGTAGAAAAGCAGGTCGATGTAGTAATCATCGTTATCCAGTTGAATGCGTTTCTGGCGAGCGATGAAGGCGAAGCCGCTGCCCAGTTCCAGCAGGAACTGTTCGAGTTCCCGCAGAATGGCGTCTTCGAGATCCTTTTCCAGATAACGGTCTTTCAGTCCCAGGAAATCGAGGAAATAGGGATCGCGGAACACCAGCTCAGGAGAAATCCGGTCGGTTTCCCGCAGTTGTTGCAGTTCGTGCCGGATCAGTTCATCAGGCTTTTTGGAAAGGGCCGTCCGTTCGTAGAGCATGCCGTCGATCTTTTTGCGCAGGGTGCGGACGCTCCAGCCCTCGATGCGGCACATCTCGGTGTAGAACACCCGTTGCAAGGATTTCTCCAGGGGGAGCAGTTCCTTGAAATGGGACCAGCTCAATTTTCGCGACAGCGTGGCGACAATTGCTTCTTCCGGAAATATCTCCGCGAACTGAATCATTCGGCGAAGATTCTTTTCTGTAAATCCGCTCCCGTAATCAGCCGTCAATTGTCGCGACAGTGTAGCGACAATCTCTTTGCCGTATTCGGCGCGCTTGTCGACAAGCACATCTGCGCGAATCCGCTTGCCCACCCGCCAGTAGAGCAGGGTCAGCCCGGTGTTGACCGCGACGGCAACCGCCGAACGGGCCTCCTTAATCATCTGTTTCAGATCGGCAATGAGGGCATTCGCGTCTGCCGCAACCGCCTCGGATTCGACACGGTTGAGCAAATGTTTGTGGTCCTTTTCCTTCATGTCATCCGCTCTCCGAAGCAGAGAAGATGCCTTCTGCCGCAATAATCATTTGAGGTCGCAATGTGCAACCTCAAGTTTTCAAACCCCGATTTAAAGCTATTGCAACTATTCGCCATAACCCAGCACCTCCAGATTCTTACGAATCTCCGCATCGAGCTTTTCCGACTCCGCCATCTGCCCGTAGAGGGTCTGTGTTAGTTCCCTCATCTTCTCCTCGAAGGGGATGCCGTCGTCCTCGATCTCGGCTGCACCGACGTAACGGCCCGGTGTGAGGACGTAGTCGTTGGCCTTGATGTCGTCGAGGGTGGCGCTGCGACAGAAACCCGCAACGTCTTTATATGGGTCGCGCCTTTGGCCGATATTTGCTCCTGCAATATCGGCACTTCCGCCATCCATGGCGGTCGCACAGCCGGGGGTCTCCTGGTAGCCCTCACCCCCGGCCCCTCTCCCGGAGGGAGATGGGAGTGACGTGGAAACCCTCTCCCCCTGGGAGAGGGTTTGGGTGACGGGTTCGCCGCGCCAGGCGTGGTAGGTGGCGGTGATCTCGGCGATGTCGTCGGCCGTCAGCTCCTTGTGGGTGCGGTCGATCATGCTGCCCATGTTGCGGGCATCGATGAAGAGGGTTTCGCCGCTGCGGTCGCGGAACATTTGTGGACCCTCACCTAAATCCTCCCCCTCTCCCTTTGGGAGAGGGATGGGGTGAGGGCGCTTGTTCTTGGTGATAAACCAGAGGCAGACGGGGATCTGGGTGGTATAGAAGAGCTGACCGGGCAGGGCGATCATGCAGTCGATGAGGTCGTTCTCGATCAGCTTCTGGCGGATCTTCCCCTCGCCGCTGCTGTTGGTGGACATGGAGCCGTTGGCCAGCACAAAACCGGCGGTGCCGTTCGCCGAGAGCTTGGAGACCATGTGCAGGATCCAGGCGTAGTTGGCGTTGCCGGTGGGGGGCACCTCGTATCCGGCCCAGCGCGGGTCGTCGGTCAGCTCGTCGGTGGCGCGCCACTCCTTCAGGTTGAAGGGGGGATTGGCCATGATGAAGTCTGCCTTGAGGTCTTGGTGCTGATCCTTGAAGAAGGTGTCGGCGGGCACCTCGCCCAGGTTGGCGGAGATGCCGCGGATGGCCAGGTTCATCTTGGAGAGTTTGTAGGTGGTGGCGGTCTGCTCCTGACCATAGATGGAGATATCCTTCTTGCTGCCCTGGTGGCTTTCGACAAACTTGATGGATTGCACGAACATGCCGCCCGAGCCGCAGCAGGGGTCGTAGATCTTGCCCCGGTAGGGCTCGATCATCTCGGCGATGAGGTTGACCACGCACTTGGGGGTGTAGAACTCACCGCCGCCCTTGCCCTCGGTGGCGGCAAAGTTGCCGAGGAAGTATTCGTAGACGCGGCCAACGACGTCCTCCTCCTTGTCCTCGACGGTGTCGATGTTGTTGATGGAGTCGATCAGCGCGGAGAGCTTGCTTACATCCAGCCCCAGGCGGGAGAAGTAGTTGTCCGGCAATGCGCCGCGCAGGGATTTGTTGTGTTTCTCCACCGTATGCAGGGCGGTGTCGATCTTCACCGCGATGTCGTCCTGCTTGGCATTCTTCTGAATGTACGACCAGCGCGACTCCTCCGGCAGATAGAAGACATTCTTCATGGTGTAAAAATCCACCATCCCCACATAGGCCTCCTTGCCCTCGACAATCAGCTCGGCCTTGCGCTCCTCGAACTTGTCGGAGACGAATTTGAGGAAGATGAGGGAGAGCACCACGTGCTTGTACTCGGAGGACTCCACCGAGCCCCTGAGCTTGTCGGCGGTATCCCAAAGCGTCTGCTCGAAGCTCTTCTGTTTCTTCGGTGCGGCTGCGCGCTTTTCGGCCATGATCAACTCCTCCCCGGACAATCGGGCTTGTACCCTACATCCCCATGCCGCAATGTCACCCTGACACATGGCACCTGGCACGGCAAATTTGTCCTTAGGTTCAACCCTTCGATTCTAAAGATGTAAAGCAGTACGTCTGGACATTACTTGGTTACCCACTATCATTCGCTTCATGCATAAGACTCATGAGGGAGAATTTCAACTTGATCGGATCGCGGTTCGTCCGGTTGATGTGAACGAAGAAGAGCGCTTTCAACGCCTGATGCAGACGCATCATTACCTT
>Ga0210037_1001339_pt1 | contig 15161 bp, 15 predicted proteins | sample CryGey08umfilter_3_FD_185451 | JGI IMG/M metagenome (GOLD analysis project Ga0210037, IMG submission 185451) | Groundwater microbial communities from aquifer in Utah, USA - Crystal Geyser 4/9/14 0.8 um filter (SPAdes) (version 3) | ecosystem: Environmental > Aquatic > Deep subsurface >...
TTGTTTATCATATCCGTATAAATATTTAAAGTTACTAAAAAAGTTATTCCGAAAATTTTTTTGTCTTTGAAGGGACAAAAATTTTCAAAATAACTTTTTAAACTTACACAGTTATTGAAATACTACCTAAATTCAATTCAAAATGGGATTATGATCGAAGAGAAAAGTACGATTCAAGGAATCGAAAAATCAGTCTGGAATGATGTGATGGGCAAAAATAATATCTTCGATTGGGATGGATTGGTGTATTTGGAAAATACGTTTAAAAACAATGCAAACCATTTCAATAAATGGGAGTTTTTTTATTACATAGTAAAAGATAATTATGGGAAAATACTAGTAATGACTTTTGGCACTTTCGGGTTATGGAAAGACGACATGTTGGCCACAGAGTCGGTTTCTAGACAGCTAGAAGAAATTAGAAAAACAAACCCAATGCATCTAACATCCAAAGTAATTAGTTTGGGATGCCTCTTTACAGAAGGGAAGCATTGCTTTATCAATGAGGAACACGAATCTTCAGAAAAGGCAGTGAAATTGCTTTTAGACAAATTAGAAGAAAAATACAACAATGTAAAAGCAGATATGCTGGTTTTAAGAGATTTTGAAGTAAAAAATAGTTGGGATAAATTAATTCAAGAACAAGGATATTTCAAAATTAACATGCCAGAGTCGTGTGTGTTTAAAGCAGAAAAATGGGAGGGATATGAAGAGTTTTCTAAAATGCTCTCAACTCGGTCCAGAAAACATTTCAATAAAGAAATCATTCCTTTCGAAAAATACTACAAAATTGAAATAAAAAATTCCTTGGATAGTGATGAAATGGAAAAAGCATACCAATTATATCTAAATGTAAAAAATAACAATTTTGCCATTAATACCTTCGAATATGACATGTCTGTATTTGAAAATATGAATGAGTGTGCCAATTGGGAATTTATGTTAATGTATTTAACTACTGAAACTGCAAAACCATTAGTTGGTGTAATGTTTTGCTACAAAAACCAAAATCATACCTATGTTCCTGAACTCATAGGAATGGACTATAAGTTCGCAAAAGAGTTTAATTTATATAGGCAATTATTATTTCAAACAATAAAAAGAGCCAATGAATTAAATTTCCCTCAAATTGATTTTGGTGTTTCAGCATCTTTTGAAAAAAGAAAAGTGGGTGCGAATGTGATTCCAAAAGTGGCATATATTCAAGCGCGTGATAATTTCACTATGGAGGTTATGAATACAATTCAAAACGACTACAAATCTTTGTTATAGAAATTTATAAAACCAATTTGTGAATTTTTATGCATATGATATTCAAAAAAACGATTGATTCCTTCAATACAAGTTGTAATGAAGTTTTAGAATCAAATGAATCCATGCTCAACAAAGCAAGCAAAGGAATTATTTTGTGCAATCAAACCTTGTCCAATCTAAAAGAAATTGTTGATAAAAATGATTTCAATACAGTTCCTGAGGAAATTGATTTTTTTAAAAATTATAAACCAATTCCAATGAGTTTATTAATTTTTTTTACAGAAGTGAGATCATGTGAATTAAGAATGCCTAAGGCTGGTAATACATACAAAGTCCAGTTTCTGCAAAAAGAGCTACGAAAAATAAACAAGTTCTTTTATAAAAATGCCGATTTTGTGCACTATATGGAGCAGGGATATAGCTATTTAGACCATCAGTTTTTTACCAGGAATCACCGAAATAATTTTCCATTCACGCCAATGACGGATTATTATCAGTTTCCTGAGTTTTCAACGGCGCAAGACATGTTGTGGGCGAAAGTAAAAGCGATGTATCGTTTTATTCATTACATCCGTCAAGCATTAAAACGCTTGAAAGTAGATGATACAGAAATTTTCGAAGAGAAAAAACACAAAGTAATTGTGTGGACAGGTCCTAAAACAGCACTCACAGAATTAATTTATGCATTATTTTCAAATGGCGCAATCAATCACGGTGCTGCAGATATCAATCTAATAACCTCTTCATTCGAAGATTTTTTCAATATCAAGTTGGATAATGTCTATAAAACGTATTCGGAAATCAAAGCTCGTAAAAGCAGCAAGACAAAATTCCTAGAAGAACTCACACTCAACTTACAACAAAAAATTGCCAAAGAAGACATGTATTAAAATTAGATTCCCAAAGGTAAATTATCAAATCATATAATGGTAGTTTACAAAATCCAAAAGGCTCAAAGAACAACTTTTTCTTTGAGCCTTTTGTGGCTGTTTAGGGGATTTTAATGATACTCTCAACTGATTTTAAACATTAGTTCGTTTTATAAATTATGAAATAAAAATAGATTAAACTATAAAATATACAGCTTTGTGTTTTTTGTGTCTTCTTTGAGAATTTTGTGCAATAGCTATGACATGAAGTTAAATAAATGAAGCAAAAAGTTTTTCAAAGTCCCTAAAATTCCAAACACAAAAATTCTTTAAAAAAACTCAATAATTACCAAGGATTTGTCTTTTTTAATGTTAAATTTTATCGTTACTACGAAGCGCATTGGGATAAAATGAAATAAAATTGAAGGTATTTTGCAATCAGAAAACAAATACCAACAATTATAATCAAATCCTATGTCAATAGAAATCTTAACCAAAGACGATCTCTTTCAATTCAAAAACGAACTACTTGAAGATATCAAAAAAATTATCAATTCTGATAATACTGCAGCTTCAAAAAAATGGCTCAAATCAAAAGAAGTCATCAAGTTATTAAAAATATCTCCAGGAACCCTCCAAAACCTCCGCATCAACGGAACCCTAACCTACACCAAAGTAGGAGGAACACTCTACTACGACAACTCCGATATCGAAAAACTCCTAAACACCAACAAAACCAACGCAATTCCATCACTCTTCAAATAATTCCCCTCCACTGGAGGGGTGCCCAAAGGGCGGGGTGGTCATTACCTTTAAATCAATGAATCCATTTCAATAAAATAAATAAATTTTCTAATAACCCCTAGCCGCCAACTGCTAACAGCTAACAGCCAACAAAAATGAACTACATAAAACACCTAACAGGCTTTTTCGAAAAAGTAATCACTGACAAAGCCCTAAACCCAACCCACATAAGCCTCTACATGGCATTATTTCAATTCTGGAACTGCAACCGATTTAGAAATCCCATAAGTATAAACCGTGATGAGGTAATGAGGATCAGCAAAATAAGCTCCAAAGCAACCTATCACAAATGCCTAAAAAATCTACACAGCCTAAGTTATATCAAGTACGAACCATCCTACAATCCTTTCAGAGGGAGTCATGTCATCATGTTCAACTTTTCAGAAGACCTAAAACCAGAATTAAAAAGCGAAAGAAACCCAAAAAATGAACCTTTTAAGATACCTGTTTTAGCCCAAATACAAGACAACTCTTGTACCAGTATTGAAACAGGTACTGAACAAGCACTAGTACCTTCTATAAACAATACAAACACTACAAATAGTTCAAACAAAAAAAACATTGCAAACTTGCACGAGCAAGCAAAAAAAAATGAAGACGAAAATGAGTACAACAGTTTTGTCACACCGAGCATGTCATCCCGAGCGGTGTCGAGGGACGAGGTGTCTCAAAAAGAAAAAAAGTTGCGTGAAAAAAAGAAAAGTTTCATGCCACCAAATCTCCAAGAAATCAAAACATACTTCCATGAAAATAAACTGCCCGAACTCGAAGCAGAAAAATTCTACAATTATTTTTCCAGTGTAGGTTGGTTAGTAGGGGGGAAGACACCCATGGTCAACTGGCAATCAGCAGCCCAAAACTGGATGCTAAACAGCATAAAGTTCAATAACACCACCACCACAATACCACCAAATCGCCCAAAACAACTCACCACCAAAACCGATAAAAACTATGCCGAACCTTTATAACCAAATGTGTCATTCTTCAGTTGTTTCAGAATCTAAAATTTCCCCACTCTCTCAAATTCCCCTCCTATGGAGGGGTGCCCATAGGGCGGGGTGGTTAAAACCCCACAATGTTGTCATCCTGACGAAGGAAGGATCTCAAACAACAAAGTAAGTACAACTACTCAATGCAAACGATGAAAACAACAATAAATTACACAGAAGTAATCACCTGGCTAGAAAAAAAAGGCTTCGAATTATACGGCAAAAATTTCAAAATCCCAGAATCAGATCACTACATAATTTACAAACTGATAGCCTACTTTTTAAAAGACGAACAAGCTTGCTTTCAATTAAATATCGATTTAGAAAAAGGAATATTACTAACTGGCCCAATTGGTTGCGGCAAAACATCACTAATGAACCTAATGAAACACCTGACCCCACCAGAACAAAAATTCTCCATAAAACCATGCCGAGATATAAGTTTCGAATTTATCCAAGAAGGCTATGAAATCATTCACAAATACAGCAAAGAGTTCAGAACAAATCCATCGCAGCCAGTGATTCTCAGATACTGTTTTGACGATTTAGGTACAGAAAACAATCTAAAATATTTTGGTAACGAATGCAACGTAATGGCAGAAATACTATTATCAAGATACGACCTATTTATTTCAAAAAAAATTCCAACCCACATCACCACAAACCTCTCAGCTTCAGAAATAGAAACAACGTATGGCAACCGAGTGAGAAGCCGATTACGCCAAATGGTAAACCTAATAGCTTATGACAAATCCACCCCCGACAAACGCTAACCGTCATTGCGAGGCACGAAGCAATCTCACTTCACGAGTCGGTCATTGCGAGGTACGAAGCAATCCCATAAATACTTGTATGAATGTAAATAAAAAACCCAAGAACAACTACAACAGCATCCAACCGCTTTCCGAACATCTTAGCGCTCTCTGCACTAAAAAAAAACACAAAAATGAACACAATCCAAAACTTCTGGCAACACTTCCAAAAAGAAAACCTAGCACTTTTTCTACTAAACGACCTACCCAAAGAAATAAAAACAAAAAAAATGGCAGCATTTTCCCAGGCCTTAGAAGAGTATAACAAAGACATTGGCTACATAATCATTTCAGGTAAAAAGAAAGCAACATTAATCATCACAGCACATGGAAACCCGTATCTTTTCAAAGAGGTAGAATTGCTAGTATACCACGCACCAAAACTAGAACGCTGGCAGATAAATGCATTTTTACAACCTGAAAAGAACCTAGACCCTTATATAAACAAAACGGACAAACCATTAGAATACCATGGAATCACTTTACGAGTAAGTGAAATGTATTTTCTGCCATTAGAAATTCCCGACAAACCACACGAGTTTGGTATCAAAGTACTAGTCAAAAACCACATCATTTACAAAGACAATCCCAGACTTCGTGAAGCCATATACGTCATTATAGAACACTTAATCGGCGAAAAATCCTTCGCAAATGATATTACCTTTATTGAAATTGGGCAATTGGTAGCAGATGATGAAAACCAAATTGAATTGTATAATTTAAAATCATACATCGACCTAGAAATAAACAATTAACTTTCGGCAATAAATGTAATTTACTGCCAAAAGCTAATAAATATGCTGTTTGTGATACAATACACAATCTGTAGTAAATCGCAAATAAAATATAAAAAATGATGTTTTGTAGTAAAATTATCAGGTTTATCCTTACAAAACATATATAAAACATGAGAAAGTAGATTAAAATACAATTTTTTTGTCCCAATTTTTAACCAAAATTGGGACAAAATCAAAGTATATAATTTTGGCAAAATCACACTATTTTTGCCAAAGTTATATTTGTTAAAAATATTTTATTACATTTACTGCATATTAAAAAAAAATTGGAAAAAACTGTTGAAAATCATATAATAGGATACTTTGATAACAAGGACGTACTATCAAAGGAAGATTTGACGGATTTACTCAAAAAAGATTTTCCTACATGGTCAGATAATACAATCAATACCTACTTATATAAACTAAAAAAAAATGGAGTAATAGATAATATTTCTAGAGGAATTTACACCATTGGAAAAATCCAATTATTCACTCCAATAATTGACAAACAATTAAAAAAAATAGCCAATAAAATTCACAAAGGTTTTCCTTTCGTGAACTATTGTGTTTGGAATAGCTCATGGTTAAACGATTTGATGAGACACCAACCTTTTAAAAATGTTACAATTGTTGAAATTGAAAAAGTAGCGGCAGAACAAGTATTTAATGAATTAAACCACAATTTTCAAAACGTGTTTATTAACCCAGACGACATTTTCTTTGAAAGATACATAAGTGCATTAGAGCATGTGATTATTGTAAAAAACCTATATTCTGAAGCACCCATTTTAAAACTGAACGATTTGACCATTCCAACACTTGAAAAAATATTGGTCGATATAGTAATTGATGATACCCTTTTTGCTGCACAACAGGGAGAATTAAATTTTATGTACAAAACAGCTTTCAACAAATACGACATCAACGAATCAAAAATGAAACGATATGCAGCAAGAAGAAACCGAGAGACAGAAGTAGAAAAATTGATAAATATAAGTTTGGCAAAATAGATGACTTTTTGCCAATAATATACAAATAATGATTGACAGCAAAACCTATACAATAGATTGGATTCTTAACTTAAAAAGTAAGTTAGGTAAACGTATTGATCCCAAATTAATCGAAAAAGTGATTTGGGCATTAACGCTATTGGAACAATTAAAAAGAAAGGGGTTAAACTTTACATTCAAAGGTGGAACGGCATTGTTGTTAGCGACCGAAAAGCCTAAACGATTCTCAATCGACATCGATATCATAACAGAACATTCCGAAAAAGAAATAATAGCAGTTTTACAAAAAATAGTAGATGAACAAATCTTCATAGATTGGGAAGACGACAACGACCGTAAGCACACACCCGATGCGCCAATCGGACATTTTAAAACCTATTACAAAAGTGAAGTTGATGGTAATATTGAACCTATTTTATTAGATTTACTCTACACACCAAACCCATACCCTCAAATTCAAGTACTTCCAATAAAACACAATTGGATTTCCACGTCTGGAGAAAATACCATAATCGCAATGCCAACCTTTGATGCCATACTAGGAGACAAACTAACCGCATTTGCGCCAAAAACAACCGGGATTCTATATAGCAAGGAACGTCCAATAGAAATCATAAAACAATTATACGACATCGCATTCCTATTCGACAACATAAGTGATTTATTAGTGGTAAAGAACAGCTACAACAAAGTAGTGCAAGAAGAGATAGGATTTAGAAAATTAAACATTACAGCAGCAGAAGTTTTACAAGATACTTGGCAAGCTTGCTATACATTAGCAGAAAGGGATATAAAATCTGAAGAGTTTAATCAGTTGCAAGTGGGTATTCGCAATTTTACCAATTTCACAATTGACAGATTCAACATAGACGAAGCCATAACAGCAGCAGCTAAAGTGGCATATCTGACAAAACTATTACAAGCCGAAGAAGAAATAAAAATCGAACGATTCAAAAATCCACTTGAAACAAAAGATTGGATAATTGAAGACCCACAATACAACAAACCAAACAAATTAAAAAAGAACAATCCAGAAGCTTTCTACTATTGGTGTAAAGCTTTAAATAATTAATTAAATGAGTACAACAAGTATAATAAGATCCATAAGAAATATAATGAGAAAAGACGAAGGCGTCGATGGTGACGCACAACGTATTTCTCAAATGGTATGGATGCTTTTTATGAAAATTTTTGCAGATAAAGAAGAGGAATGGAAAATTTCAAGAAAAGAGTACAAAAGTCCAATTCCTGAAAAATTAAAATGGCAAAATTGGGCTGCTGATGAAAATGGCTTAACTGGAGATGAATTAATTATTTTTATAAACGAGGAGTTATTTCCTGTACTTAAAACAATTGAACCTACAGACACAGACCAATCAGTAATTATAAAATCAGTATTTAATGATACTTATAATTATATGAAAAGCGGTAATCTTTTCCGCCAAGTTATAAATGAAATTAATAAAATCGATTTTTCAAAAAACAACAAGGATAGACATGTTTTTAATGACATTTACGAAACAATATTAAAAGAACTACAAAGTGCTGGTTCTTCTGGTGAATATTACACCCCTAGAGCTGTAACTCAATTCATGGTTGACATGATTAATCCTCAAATTGGTGAAAGTATTCTTGACCCTGCATGTGGGACAGGAGGTTTTTTAACTTGTTCTATGATTAATTTATCAAAACAGAAAGATTTTGATGAAACAGCATTAATAGTTCAAAACTCAATAAGAGGTATTGAGAAAAAACCATTACCTCATTTACTTTGCACAACAAATTTAATGCTTCATGGCATAGAGAAGCCTGCAATAACTAAAGGTAATTTATTATCTGTTAAATATGATAGTTGGAAAACTAATGACCTAGTAAATATCGTCTTGTCAAATCCTCCTTTTGGCGGTCAAGAAGAAGATGGAATTGAAAAGAATTTTCCAGAAGAATTTAGAACAAAAGAAACAGCAGATTTATTTTTAGCATTAATTATTAAAATTTTGAAGAAAAATGGTAGAGCGGCTGTCGTTTTGCCTGATGGATCATTATTTGGTGAAGGAGTAAAAACAAGAATAAAAGAAGAACTTTTAACAACATGTAATTTACATACAATTATAAGATTACCAAATGGAGTTTTTAATCCTTACACATCTATTAAAACAAACTTGCTTTTTTTTGAAAAAGGAAAAGCAACTAAAGAAACTTGGTATTATGAAATGCCATATCCAGAGGAAATAAAAAACTATAGTGCTTCAAGACCAATAGATATTAAACATTTTGATGAAATCAAAAAATGGTGGTTTAATAGGAAAGAGACTGAATATGCATGGAAAGTTACTTTTAAGGAAATTAAAAGTAGAAATTTCAATTTAGATATTAAAAACTCTAATGTTTTAGAGCAAGAAAAATTATATTCAACTCAAGACTTGATATCAATTATAGAAACCTCTTTTCATAAAAGCAGTGAATTATTGGATGAAATCAAAAAAGCATTTCTATGAAAAACTGGCCAAAAGTAAAATTAGGAACCCTTTTAACGGAATCTAAAGTTATCTCTGAAAACCCCAGTACAGACAATCGTATTAGGGTAAAGTTAAATGTATTAGGCATTGAAAAAAGACCTGTAACCAAAGATAAAAAAGGAGCTACTAAATATTATATTCGCAAAGCAGGCCAATTTATTTATGGCAAACAAAATTTACATAAAGGTGCTTTTGGCATTGTGCCATATGAATTAGACGGATATGAATCTAGTTCAGATATACCAGCTTTTGATATTAATGATTCTTGCTATCCAGAGTGGATTTATTACTTCTTTAGAAAAGGTGATTTTTACTTAATGCTTGAAAACTTAGCTAAAGGTGTTGGTTCAAAACGAATTCAACCTAAACAACTTTTTGATTTGGAAATCTATTTACCAACTAAAGAAGAGCAAAAAAAAGTTTTATATGAAATTGAAAAAGCAGAGTTTAATAATAAAAAATTAGTTAAAGAAATCCAATTACAAGAAGAGCATCTAATTAAGCTTCGTCAATCAATATTAAATGATGGTGTAAGTGGAAAGTTAACTTCGAATTGGAGAAATGAGAATTCAAGAGTTGAAGTTTCAAAAAAATTATTAGGAAAAATAAAAATTGAAAAAGAAAAGCTCATTCAGCAGAATATATTAAAAAAAGAAAAATCTTTAGCGTCAATAAAACCAAATGAAATTCCTTTTAAAATTCCTGAAAGTTGGTCTTGGGTAAGATTTGGTGAAATAATAAAGTTTATGGCCTATGGTACATCACAAAAAACAGATGACAACACAAATAACATACCTGTTTTACGAATGGGAAATGTAACTTCTGATGGGAAATTGATTTTTAATAATTTGAAATATATCTCTCCTGATCATAAAGATTTACCAAAACTTTTTTTAGAAAATGGAGATTTAGTATTTAATAGAACAAATAGCTATGATTTAGTTGGAAAAAGTGCCGTGTATGATAAAGGTAATAATAAATATACTTTAGCATCATATTTAATAAAAGTTTCTCTTTTTAATAATTTTTTAAATTCAGAGTATATAAACAATTATATTATCTCTCCAATATGTAGAGAAAGTCAAATAGAACCATTAATAATAGCTCAGACAAACCAAGCAAATTTTTCTGGAAGTAAACTTAAGAGCATATTAGTTCCTCTTCCTCCGCTAAATGAGCAAATAGAGATTGTGAAAATTACTAATCAATTGCATTCTAATTGTGAAAAGATCGAGCTTGAGATTTCTTCAAATAAAGATAAATCCAAGAAACTATTTCAATCTTTTTTAGTAAACATATTAGGTGATGAAAAAAATCAAATTTCAAATAAATTTTCTTTAACTAAAATAAGAGAAATAAATCAAAGATTAATAAAATTCAATAGTAAAACAGAACATATGGATTTAGTAACCCTATTAAAAGAAAATGGAAAGCTTCACGCTGAAGATCTTTGGAAAATGTCAGAACATCATGATGATACAGATATTGGGAATAGTTTAGACAAATTTTATGCTGATTTGAAAGAAAAGATTGAAGTAGATAAAGCTATTCGAGAAGTTAATAATGAAAAAGGATACTTAGAAATAATATGAAAATAGATAAAGTTTTTATAGAAGATTTTAAAAATCTTCGCGACTTCTCAATTGATATAAATGAAACAAAGTTGCATACTGTTCTTTTGGGTCAAAACGCGGCTGGAAAATCAAATTTCATAGAAGCTATTGTCTTAATTTTCAGAGATCTTGATCATGAGCGAGAAACAATATTTAATTATCAGATAGAATATAGATGTAGTGGTAATTACATAAAGGCAATCGGTGGACCAAATGTTAAAGGAACATATCAATTATATTTAGGGAAAGAAGAAAATAGTGTTATAGTGTATCAATCCAAACCTATATCAAAGAAGCTGTTCAAAGAGGATAAAGATAGTTATTTGCCAAAACACGTGTTTTCTTATTATTCAGGAATTAGTAATCGTCTTTTAGAATATTTTGATAGACACCAAATCCGTTTTAGAGATGATTTATTAAAAGGAATTGATCATCCAATTAGAAAATTATTTTATGCTAGAAATATTCATAGCCATTTTGTGTTAATGTCGTTTTTTTCCTTTAGTGATTCTAAAATTCAAGAATTTCTTAGTGAATATCTAGATATCACTGGACTTGAGTCTGTGCTGTTTGTCTTTAAAGAACCTAATTGGCTTCGTAATAAAAATCCTGAAGATTTTTGGGGTGCAAAAGGATTAGTTAGAAGTTTTTTAGAAGACCTGTGGAAAATATCTATGGCACCAATTGTTACTACAGAAACTGTTAGAGTCGATTTTGTTAAACGAACTTCTCAACAACAAATGTATCTATATGTTTCAAACGAAACTAAATTGCAAGAACTTGCAGATAAATATTCCAACCACTCTCTATTTTTCAAAATATTAGAAAGTACTTATGTGTCTGATTTGATACAAGAAGTTAGAATCAAAGTCAAAAAGCGAAATATAAATGGTAACATAACTTTTAAAGAATTATCTGAAGGAGAACAACAATTGTTGACTGTATTAGGTCTAATTCGTTTTACTAAAGAAAAAGAATCTTTATTTCTTTTAGATGAACCTGATACACATTTAAATCCGCTTTGGAAATGGAAATACATGAGTTTATTACAAAATATTGTTGATAAAAATGATCGTTCACAAATTATTATGACTACTCATGATCCATTAGTCATAGGTGATTTGACAAAAGAAGAAATTCGTATTTTTCAAACAAATAAGTTTGTTGATGAGGAAGGTAAAGAATTTGTTAAAACAGAAGCTATAGAACCTGATTTTGATCCTAAAGGATTAGGTGTTGCAGGAATTTTAATGAGTCCAATTTTTGGATTATCTACAACATTAGGTCCAGAAACACAAAGTGAACTTAATGAATATCGTAAATTAGAAGTTCTTGAACAACAAGGAACATTGACTGAAACTCAAAAAATAAGTTTAGAAAAGTATTCAGAATTTTTTGAAAAATCAGGTTTTAATAAGTTTACGCGTGATCCACTATACAATTTATTTGTTGAAAAATTATCTGTGATAAAAGAATTTCAGCAAATACCACAAAATGAAGATGAACGCATAAAACAAAATGAGATGGCATTTTCAATTTTAGAAGATATCTTAAAAGAATCTAAAAAATGAGAACGATAAACATTCTAGACGTGGAGAATCTTTTACCAGATGGATGGGTAGAAAGAGCAAAAGATCTTAGTAATCAACTTGTGGGTAAGTCAAAAGAAGAAAGAGTCAAGATATTTAAAGACAATCCTATTTGGCAGGATTTGTTAGTTCAATTAAAACAACTATCAAACAATAAATGTTGGTACTCCGAAGCACAAGAGGTAATGTCAGATATGGATGTAGATCACTTTAGACCAAAAATGGAAGCATTACAAATTAACATTAATGGAAAAAAGATAGTTAGAGATGGTTATTGGTGGTTAGCTTATGATTGGAAAAACTACCGTCTTAGTTCTATATACTCTAATAGATTGAGAAAAGATAAACATTCTGTTGATAAACAATCTTATGGGAAAGGTTCATTCTTTCCATTACGTGAAGGATGTAATGCTGCTACCTGTATTGATGAGATTGATGATGAAATTATTCTATTGCTCGATCCAATTAATCCAAATGATCCTGATTTATTGTTTTTCACAGAAGAAGGTATGGCTATTCCATCAGTTTCAGAAGAAGAAGAACCATGGAATTTTCAAAGAGCAAATATTTCTATTGATTTATACCATTTGAACCATACTCCATTAAAAGAAGCCCGTCAAGTTGTTTGGAATTATTGCCAAAGAAAGATTGATGATTTAAGAGAGATTTTAAGAAAAGCTCATAGAACATCAAGAGATGAAGAACGTATTGCAAATATTCGTCAAGATTTACGCGAAATGATATCTAAAAATGCTGAATTTTCGGCTGTTGCACTTGCCTGTATTGAAAAAAATAAAATTAGAATGGCTGCTTAATGATAATTGATAAGAGCATAAAATCAAAAATTAAGTCTGAACTAATTGATGCTAAATCTTTTTGGATTGCGACAGCTATGATAAGCAATAATGGATGGAATTTTATTCAAAAAAATATTTCCAAAAATATAGCACAACATTTTTTAATTGGTATTGATTTAGCAACAGATCCAATAGTTTTTGATACACTATTAGACAATCTAAACATTAATGCGAGAGTATATCAAACAAATTTTACTTTTCATCCTAAAGTTTATATTTTTCAAAAAGTTGACAATTCATATGTTGCGTACATTGGCTCATCAAATACGACTAATTGGGGCCTTGAAAAAAATGTAGAAATGAGTTTTCAAGTTAATGATCAAGGTGAATGCAGAAAATTATTAAAATGGTTTAATGATCTATACAATAATGGGTATATAATTACAAAGGATTTTGTTGACGATTATAAATCTAAATTCGTTAAGACATCTTTCCAGAAAAAGATAATACAACAAGATATTGACAAAATTTCTAACGAATTATCTAAAGATAAAGGACAATTCTTTTCTAGAAATCATCATGAAATTTTTCAAAAAAAATATCATAGACTTGAAAATGCAGAATTAAAAAAAATAAGAAAAGAGGTTAGCGGTAAATTTAAAGAATTGCATGAAGTTATTTACCCACAATTTAAAGATTTTGGCTTAAATGATCTTCATTGCCATCATAGTTCTAGATCTATTATTAGTAGAGATTATTTTAATCAATTTAGTGGCAAAATTATTAATGCTATTTGGCTACACTATGGTAAGTCTTTGAAACAATTAGATGAGCTAAAAAATAAAGATAAATCAATAAATAAGCCTCATTCATTTATAAATAACGTTCGAATTCAAGTTATTATACACGAAAAAAACATTGGAATTTGGTTGGTTCTTGGAAGAAATGGTGGTAGTTTTAAAGATAGAGAATATTTTAAAAACTCATTAAACAATAAAGATGAGTTAAATAATTTTTATGAAACAATAGAAAATATTAAAGACGAATATTGGATTGATAATGGCTTAAAATCGGTTAAAGTGAAAGATATTTTAGATGCTGAAGTATTAAGGCAAATGGTTAATCAATCAAACATTAAAGATTATTTTATCATTGGTAGAGAAATTAATTTTTTAGACGAAAAACTTTCTAAAGAGAATATTTCAAAAACAATATTAACCGAGTTCAAAAAACTCTATCCACTTTATGAATTAATGAAAGCTAAACAATGAAAATAATAGCAGACACTAATATTTGGTACGGTCTTGGTCAAGACAAAGAATTATTTGAAAAATTCAGTAAAGAGCCTATCGCGCCAACATTTGCAAATATCCACGAACTCTCTAAATCTGAAAACCTTATAGATAAAGAAGAATTGTCTCGAAGTGCAATTCAAATGTTATTTAAGTTTAAGGAAAATGCAATCTACGAACCTCCATTTATTTATTTAGCTCAATTAAAACAAGAGTATATATATGATATTGTTTCAGAAATTGGCCATTGGTTAGAATTTACATCAAAATTTGCCAAAGGTCATTCAATAGAACCTGAAAAGAAAGAAGTTTTTAAACAAGAAATTTTAGCAGGGAGAAAGAACTTAGATGAAGTAGCAAAATTGTTTAATGATGAAGCTGAAAATATTAGAAATAGAATTTTAGATAAAAAGGCACATAAAAAAATAGAAACTTATCAAATAACTGCAGAGTTCATTAATTTTTGTGTAGAGCAATCAACAAAAGGTAAAGTAAATATTGATGGATTTGAACTAGATACTATTGAATTATTGGTAAAAACTTTAGATCATTTTTTCAAGACTCTTGAAACAAGTCATATGAAAGTTCAAGCTAATGATTGGTATGATTTTGCAATATTAACTTATGTACAACCAGGGGATAGATATTGGACTAGAGAAAAAAGATGGATAAGTTTAATTACTGATGCAGGTTGTGGTCATTATTTGGGTAGTATTTCAATAACTGTGTAAGTTTAAAAAGTTATTTTGAAAATTTTTGTCCCTTCAAAGACAAAAAAATTTTCGGAATAACTTTTTTAGTAACTTTAAATATTTATACGGATATGATAAACAA
>Ga0210037_1001346_pt1 | contig 15121 bp, 16 predicted proteins | sample CryGey08umfilter_3_FD_185451 | JGI IMG/M metagenome (GOLD analysis project Ga0210037, IMG submission 185451) | Groundwater microbial communities from aquifer in Utah, USA - Crystal Geyser 4/9/14 0.8 um filter (SPAdes) (version 3) | ecosystem: Environmental > Aquatic > Deep subsurface >...
CTTTACTTTCAAACAAGTGTTTGATATGTTGCGCGCAGCGATCCGGCTTGAAGGCTGGATTTAATCCGACACCCTTCGGCGCGCTGCATCATAAGCCAGCCGTTTTTCATCATGGAAAGCAACATGAAGACATTGTCCAAGCTGTTTGTTCCGACCCTGCTGTTGATGGCCTTGCTTGCCGGGTGCAGCAAAGGGGACGGCAAGCCTCCTGCAGGCGGACCCAGTGCGGCTATGCCGCCGCCGGAGGTGGATGTGATTACCGTGGGATTGGGCAGTGCGACACTGACGCAGGATTTGCCGGGACGCTTGCAGGCATATCGCACCGCAGAGGTGCGGGCGCGGGTCGAGGGGGTGATAGAAAAGCGCTTGTTTGAAGAAGGTTCTGAGGTCAAGGCGGGTGCGCCGCTGTTCGATATTGACGCGCACACTTATCAGGCGACTGCCGCTGCGGCCAGAGCCGATCTGGCGGTGGCGCGGCAAACGGTGGCGCGCTACCAGCCGTTGCTGGCGATCAAGGCGGTCAGCCAGCAGGAGTTTGATGTGGCAACAGCCCGCGTCAAACAGGCGGAAGCCGCCTTGGCGCGTGCCGATGAGGACGTGCAGAACGCCCGCGTACCCGCCGCTATTTCCGGGCGTATTGGTCGCACGCGGGTGACGGAAGGCGCGCTGGTCGGCAAGGGCGAGGCGACGCTGCTGGCGACCATCGAACAACTCGATCCGATTTATGCCAATTTCACGCAGTCGGGCAGTGAGTTGCTGCGCCTGAAACAGGCTATCCGTGCAGGCAAGCTCAAGCGCGCGGGGGCGGCCAAAGTGGAATTGCGGCTCGAAGACGGCAGTGTCTATCCCTACGCAGGGAAGATTTTCTTCACCGATCAGGCGGTTGATCCGGCCACCGGCTCGGTGTCGTTGCGCGCCGAATTTGCCAATCCGCAGCGTGAACTGCTGCCGGGCATGTTCGTGCGCCTGCGCTTTTCTGAAGCACTCGCCGAGAATGTGGTGCGCGTGCCGCAGCGCGCCGTGCAGTCGGGCGCGCAGGGGCAATTTGTGATGCTGGTGGGCGCGGAGGGCAAGGCCACGCCGCAGCCGGTCAGGACGGGCGCGATGGCGGGTACGGATTTCATCATCACGGACGGATTGAAGGGCGGCGAGCAGGTGATCGTGAATGGCTTGCAAAAGGCGCGTCCCGGCACGGTGGTCAAAGCGGTGCCGTGGGATGCCACCGCGCCCCTGTTGCCAGCCCCTTCCTCCGCAGCAAAACCCGCAAAATAGGTCAGCCATGTTCGCTAAATTTTTTATTGACCGCCCTATTTTTGCCTGGGTGATCGCGCTGATTATTTTGCTGGGCGGCGCGCTGGCATTGAAAAATCTGCCCGTTTCCCAGTATCCGTCGGTCGCTCCCCCCGCGTTGACGATCAGCGTCAATTATCCCGGCGCTTCGGCGCAAGTCATCGAAGAAACGGCAGTGGCCTTGCTCGAACAGGAAATGAACGGCATCGAGCATCTGCTGTATATGGAATCGGCATCCGAGCTGGGTACGGGCAGCATCACGCTGACTTTCGAGGCGGGTTCCAATCTGGATTTGGCCTCGGTCGAGGCGCAAAACCGCATTAAACGCGGCGAGGCGCGACTGCCTGAGGAGGTGCGGCGGCTGGGCATCGTCGTGACCAAGACAGCGCGCAATTATGTGATGTTTGTCGCGCTGTTTTCACCCGACAAAAGCCTGAACGATGTCGCGCTGGGCAGTTATGCCACGGCGAACGTGATTGACAGTCTGCGCCGCGTGCCTGGGGTGGGCGAGGTGCTGCTATTCGGCACGGAATACTCGATGCGGCTGTGGCTCAAACCCGACAAGTTGCAGCATTACAACGTGTCGCCCGCCGACGTGTCGGCGGCGGTGCGCGCACAGAATTCGCAACTGGCGACCGGTGAGCTGGGGCAATTACCTTCCGCCGCCGGACAGGAACTCAACGCGGTGATCGTCACCCGAGGCCGTCTTTCCACACCCGAGGAATTTGGCAACATCATCGTGCGCAGCAATCCCGACGGTTCTGCGCTGCGCGTCAAGGATGTCGCGCGCGTCGAGCTGGGCGCGCAGGACTATTCCCGCGCCGCCCGCATAGACGGCAACCCGACGGCGGCGGTAGCGATTCGCCTCTCTCCCGGTGCCAACGCACTCTCCACGGTCAAGGCAGTCAATGAAAAAATGACTGAACTGGCCAAATTCTTCCCGAAATCCATCAATTGGGTGGTGCCTTACGACACCTCCAAGTTCATAGACGTGTCCATTGGCGAGGTGCTGAAAAGTCTGGCCGAAGCGCTGCTGCTGGTGGTGGGGGTGATGTTCCTGTTTCTCGGCAACTGGCGCGCCACCTTGATTCCCGCCATCGTCATTCCGGTCGCACTGGTGGGCGCGCTGGTGGGACTCTATCTGCTGGGCTATTCGATCAACGTGCTGACACTGTTCGCCATGGTGCTGGCCATCGGGGTCGTGGTGGACGATGCCATCGTGGTGGTGGAAAACGTCGAGCGCATCATGTCCACCGAAGGTTTGCCGCCCAGAGAGGCGACCCGCAAGGCCATGGATCAGATCGTCGGCGCGATTGTCGCCATCACCTTGGTGCTGATGGCGGTGTTCATCCCGATGGCGTTCTTCCCCGGCTCGACGGGGGCGATTTATCGCCAGTTTGCCGTGACGCTGGTGTTGACCATGATGTTCTCGGCCTTGATGGCGTTATCGCTGACCCCCGCCCTGTGTGCCACGCTGCTCAAGCATGAGCCGGGCAAGGGGGAGCAGGGCGGATTTTTCGGTGGGTTTAACCGTTTCTTCGTGCGCACGACGAACCATTACACCGCCAGCGTCGCTGCAATCACTCAAAAAACAGCTCGCTATCTGCTTGTTTATATTGTAATTTTTATCGCGATGGGCTGGCTGTTCAGCAAGTTGCCGGGGAGCTTTTTGCCGGAAGAAGATCAGGGCTATTTCATCAACGTGATGCAGTTACCCGCCGGAGCGACGCAGGCGCGCACGCTGGAGGTGCTGTCCCAGGTCGAGCAGTACTACATGAAGCAGCCGGAAGTCGAACACGTCATCGGCGTGGCGGGGTTCTCGTTCTTCGGGCGCGGGCAGAATGCCGCGATCGCCTTCGTGCGCCTGAAGAGTTGGGATCAACGACTCACCGCCGACAGCGCGGCACCCGCTCTGGTGAAGAAAGCCAACATGACCTTCTTCCGCATCAAGCAGGCGATGATTTTCGCGGTCAATCCGCCGCCGATACCCGAATTGGCGGCAGTCGGCGGCTTCGATTTTCGCTTGCAGGATAGGGGCGGCGTGGGGCGCGACAAGCTACTGGAGGCGCGCAATATGGCGCTGGGGTTGGCATCACAAAATCCGGTGCTGGCCGGGGTGCGTCCCGAAGGGCAGGAAGCTGGCCCGCAGTTGTTGCTGGATGTGGACAGGCTCAAGGCCGAGAGCATGGGGGTTTCCATCGCCAGCCTCAACGAGACCCTGCAATCCGCCCTCGGCGTGGCCTACATCAACGACTTCGTGCGCCAGGGCCGCATCCTGCGCGTACAGATGCAGGCGGAAGCGGACCTGCGCCGCACCCCCGACGACATTATGAAATTGACGGTGCGCAACAAGCAAGGCGGCATGGTGCCGCTGTCCGAACTGGCCACGCCGCGCTGGGTGGTGGGCGCGCCGAAGCTGGATCGTTACAACGGGCTACCCGCGATGAAGCTCGCCGGAGGACCTGCGCCGGGCAGAAGTTCCGGCGAGGCGGCGGCAGCGATGGAAGAAATCGCCAAGCAATTGCCGCCGGGCTTCGGCTTCGAGTGGTCGGGCACTTCGTTCGAGGAACGACAATCCGGCGCACAAGCTCCGCTGCTGTTCGGCATCTCGCTGATCGTGGTGTTTTTGTGTCTGGCCGCATTGTATGAGAGCTGGTCTATCCCGTTCGCGGTGCTGCTGGTCGTCCCCCTGGGGGTGTTCGGCGCGGTGCTGGCGGTGACGCTGCGCGAGCTGCCCAACGATGTGTATTTCAAGGTAGGACTCATCGCCATCATCGGCTTGTCTTCCAAAAATGCCATTCTAATCATAGAGTTCGCACGTAAGCTGCAAGATGAGGGGATGAGCTTGATGGAGGCCACACTAACAGCCTGCCGCTTGCGCTTCAGGCCGATTTTGATGACTTCCATCGCCTTTGTCGTGGGCGTGTTGCCGCTGGCGATTTCCACCGGGGCAGGCGCGCAAAGCCGTCATGCAATCGGCACGGGCGTGATGGGCGGCATGATTGCGGCGACCTTGCTGGCAGTGTTTTTGGTGCCGGTGTTCTTCGTCGTGGTCAGGCGCATTTTCCCCGGACATGCCCGCCAACACGCCGGGCAGGAGGAGAACAAACATGGTTAAGCAAAGCACACTCATCATTTTATTGGCGGCACTGGGAGGCTGTTCGCTGGCACCGATCTACCAGCGTCCTGCTGCGCCGGTGGCTGCCGTCTGGCCGGATTCCGCGAAGTCTCCTGACACCAGGCCGATGCCGGACTGGCAAGCCTATTTCCCCGACCCGCGTTTGCAGGCGTTGATCGCGGCGGCACTGGAAAACAACCGCGACTTGCGTATCGCCACCGCGCGCATCGCTGAAGCCCGCGCGCGCTACGGCATTGTTCAGGCCGACCGCCTGCCGAACGTGAATCTGAATGCGCAGCGCAGCGCGTCCTTGTCTCCGGCCAGCACCTCGTTTACGGGCAAACCCTTTCAGGCGCAACGCTACGATGTGAACGTCGGTCTGGTGTCGTTCGAGCTGGATTTCTGGGGCAGAGTCGCCAGTCTGAATGCGGCGGCGAAGGCCAATTTTCTGGCAACCGAAGCCGCGCAGCGCGCCTTCCGCCTATCGCTGATCGCTGACGTGGCCAGTGCCTATTTGTCGTTGCTGGAGTTGCAGGAACGCAGCCAGTTGGCGGAATTCACAACCCGGGGGCGCGCTGAAATGCGGGCGTTAATCGGCAAGCGCCGGGATGCAGGCGTGTCAGGCGATCTGGATGCCTTGCAGGCGGAAGGCGCATATCAGGCCGCGTCAGCCGAGCAGGCGAATTTGCAACGCCAGCGCGCCGCCGCCGAAAATCTGCTGGTGATGCTGGTGGGAAAAATACCCGCCGAAATGCCCGCCGGGCGCAGTCTGGCCGGACAAGACATACCCGACGATTTGCTCGCGGGTGTACCCAGTGACGTGTTGTTGCAACGCCCGGATGTCTTGTCCGCCGAGCAACGGCTGATCGCCTCCAACGCCAACATCGGCGCGGCGCGCGCGGCCTTTTTGCCGCGCATCAGTCTGACCGGGGCTTTCGGTACGGCCAGCCGCCAGCTGAGCGGCTTGTTCGGTGCGGGCAGCGATGCGTGGAATTTCCAGCCCGCGCTGACCTTGCCGTTGTTCGATGCGGGCAGGAATGCCGCCAATGGGGATGTGGCCGAGGCGCGCCGTGTCATCGCCGTCGCCGAGTACGAAAAGACGATTCAACTGGCGTTCCGCGAAGTGGCGGATTTGCTGGCTGCCCGCGCAGCACTCAATGCCCAGCTGGTCGCGCAACAAGCCAACACACAGGCGCAAAACCAGCGCTTGAAGTTGGTTGAGGCGCGTTATCGGGCGGGTATCGCCAATCATCTGGAGTTGCTGGACGCTCATCTGGAGCTGCTGGACGCAGAGCGGGATGCCTACGCCGCAGCACAAGGCGAGTTGCAAGTCCGGCGCGCCAAACTGGCGGCGGCAACGCAACTGTACAAGGCGCTGGCCGGTGATGAAACGGGGAAGACGCGATGAACGACACGCCCAGCGGAAGCGAACAGACGCGCACCCGCTTGCTGGAAGCGGCGCGTGAGGTGTTTGCGGCGCACGGTTTTCAGGGCGCGACGGTGCGCGAGATTTGCCGCCGTGCCGAGGCCAATGTCGCGGCGGTGAACTATCACTTCGGCAGCAAGGACGAGCTGCTCGCCGAGGCGTTGAATTTCAATGCGCTCAAGGCGCTGCAAGCGGCGCACCCGGGTGCCACCCCAGAAGTTCGCCTGCGCCTGTTTATCCGCGATTTTATGAGACTGCTGCTGGACGAAAAAAGCGCCTCCCGGCAATGCCGCATCATGGCGCGCGAACTCGCCGATCCGACCCCGGTGCTGGATCAGATCGTGAAACAGGGCATCGCCCCGCTGCATGATTTTTTGGGCGGACTGGTAGGCGAAATCGTCGGCGAGCAAGTGAGCGATGCGGTGCGACTGCGCTGTGTGTTCAGCATCCTGGGGCAATGTTTGTTCTACTACCACGCAGAACCCGTGCTGCAACGCCTGCATCCCGAATTGCGCTACGATGCTGCGGAAATCGAGGCGATTGCGACGCATATTGCTGATTTCTCGCTGACGGCGCTGCTCGCCAAAAAGTCAGGCTAAAGCGGCTGGTTGAATTACAATCTGGTTTATTTTGTCGGACACCCCCATGCAACAACTCACGATCACCCGCCCCGACGACTGGCATTTGCATCTGCGCGACGGTGCGTTGATGCAATCGGTGTTGCCCGACACCGCACGGCAGTTCGCCCGCGCCATCGTCATGCCCAATTTGCGCCCACCTGTGACCACGACCGCGCTGGCGCTGGAATATCGTCAGCGTATCCTCGCCGCGCTGCCTGCGGGTATGAAGTTCGAGCCGCTGATGACGCTATATCTGACCGACAACACCAGCGCCGAAGAGATACGCAAGGCCAAGGCCAGCGGCGTGGTGCATGCGGTGAAGCTGTATCCGGCGGGCGCGACCACCAATTCCGATGCAGGCGTGACCGACATCCGCAACACTTACGCGGCACTGGAAGAAATGCAGCGTTGCGGGATGCCGCTCTTGGTGCACGGCGAAGTGACCGACAGCAACATAGATATTTTCGACCGCGAAGCGGTGTTCATCGAGCGCGTCATGCAGCCGCTATTGCGCGACCTGCCTGAGTTGCGCGTGGTGTTCGAGCACATCACCACGCTGGATGCCGCGCAGTTCGTGGCCGATGCGCCTGCCACCCTCGCTGCCACGCTCACGCCGCAACACCTGCTCTACAACCGTAACGCCCTGCTGGCAGGCGGTATCCGCCCGCACTACTATTGCCTGCCGATACTGAAGCGCGAGACGCACCGTGTAGCGCTGGTAAAAGCCGTCACCAGCGGCAACAAGAAATTCTTCCTCGGCACCGACAGCGCCCCGCACGCGCAACACACCAAGGAAGCCGCCTGCGGCTGCGCCGGTTGCTACACCGCGCACAGCGCCATCGAGTTGTATGCCCAAGCGTTCGAAGCAGCAGGCGCGCTGGACAAACTGGAAGCCTTTGCCAGCTTCTATGGTGCGGATTACTATGGTCTGCCGCGCAATACCGATACCGTCACCCTGCGCCGTGAATCATGGCAAGTACCTGATTCAATTGGATTTGGTGAGCATAGGCTGGTGCCGCTTAGGGCTGGAGAGGCGATGCAGTGGAAGTTGCCAGGCTGAACGCATATACTTTATCCAACAATTATGTAGTAACATTAACGCATGGATATTCGTTTTGAATGGGATGAGGCGAAAGCTCGCAGCAATCTCACCAAGCATCACGTCAGTTTTGAGAACGCAGCCCGTGCATTTCTTGATCCGCTGGCACTGACGTACCAGGATCGTATTGAGAAGGGCGAATATCGCTGGCAAACGCTGGGCGTAGTTGATGGCTACTTGCTGTTATTGGTAGCACACACCGTACAGCATGACGAAAAGCGTGAAGTGATCGAGATTATTTCAGCACGCAGAGCTGATAAAAAGGAGCGAATACATTATGAAGAAAACCGTTAAGTTCACCCTGGATGCCGCCAATCCGCCGCCGCTCACTAAGGCGCAACAAGCTGAAATGAAAGCGTTAGCCAGTATGGCGGAGAAGGAGATTGATTTTACTGACATTCCAGAACTGACCGATGCGTTCTGGAAAAATGCAGTGCAAAATCCTTATTACCGCCCTACTAAAACCTCCACAACCGTCCGCGTTGATTCTGATGTGTTGGCATGGTTAAAGTCTCAGGGAAAAGGCTATCAGACTCGTATCAATGAAATTCTTCGTGCGGCCATGCTTCGAGAAATCAAACACTAATGCCGTTGTACCCATTATTCTTTGTGAGTCGTGGTGTAATAAGGATTGAGTAGTTACAGTGTGTGAGATTTGAGAAACTAAACATATTTTTGGAGCATCGCCATGAATACCCTCGAGATTCGCCCAGAGTTGAAAATTCAGCTCGATCATTTGGCGGCAGAAAGCCATCGCAGTGAAGGCGATTTGGCAAATGAAGCTGTTGTACTCTATCTTGCCCAGCAACGCCGCATCACTGCGCGCATTCAGGAAGGTTGGGCACAGGCGAAACGAGGTGAGTTTGTTTCGGATGAGGAAATGGAAATATTTTTTGCGCGCTACACAGAGCCGCAGGTGTGAAGCTGCGCTATACACCGCGAGCAAGGTTAGATTTCGTGGAGATTCACGATTACATCGCGCAGGAAAATCCACACGCGGCAAGGCGGGTGATTGCGATCATTCGTAAATCGGCAGAGGTGTTATTGCTCAATCCTTTGGTTGGTCGAGCAGGGCGGGTGGGCGGCACTCGTGAGCTGACTGTCGGGCGCTTTCCCCTTTTGCTGGCGTATCGAATTTATGCGAATGAAGTACAGATTTTGTCAGTGATACACACGGCCAGATTGTGGCCAGAAAGTTTCTGATTACCATGTCACTTGCACCCTATCTGCAAACATCGCCTATCCTCGGCAACCACGTCTATCTGCATCCTTCCTGCCAAGTTATCGGCGATGTGACGCTGGGGGACGACAGTTCTATCTGGTGTAACGCGGTGTTGCGCGGCGATGTGAATCGAATCTCAATCGGGCGCGGGACGAACGTGCAGGATTTGAGCATGGGCCATGTGTCGCACAAGACGGCGGATAAGCCGGAGGGTTCACCGCTGATTATCGGTGACTATGTGACGGTGGGGCATTCGGTCATCCTGCACGGCTGCACCATCGGCAACGAATGTCTGATCGGCATGGGTTCCATCATCATGGACGATGTGGTGATTCCCGACCGCGTGATGATAGGGGCAGGCAGTCTGGTGTCGCCGGGCAAGCTGTTGCAAGGCGGGATGCTGTACATGGGCAGACCCGCCAAGGCGGTGCGGGCGTTGACTGTCGAGGAGATCGCCTATCTGCGCTATTCTGCCGAGCATTACATTCGCGTGAAGAATAATTATCTAAAAACCGAGTAAATTGAAAGTGTTAGCAATGATTAACCTAGAAGAAGTGAACCGCGCCAAACTCAATCTGGAAACCGCGCAAATGGCGTGGCGCGAGATGCAACGCTATTTTGCCAGCGGTGCAGTGCTGTATGTCTCACCCGAACTGGATTTGGTCGAGACGGCTTACCAGATGTCGGTGGACAACGCCGCGCTCATCGGGCAATGGATGGCGGCAGCTCAGTTCGGCAAAGTCACGGACGAACAGGCAAAAACCTGGTGGAAAAAGGACGCGCAGTTGTGGACGGTGGTCGTCAGCCCGTGGGTGCTGGTGCAACCCGTGGGTTCGGAAGTTTAATGGAGGTGAGTAACATGGCGGCACACGGCTGGTTTTACTGGGCAATTCTTTCGGCTGTATTCGCCGCGATGACCGCGATTTTCGCCAAACTCGGCTTGCAAGGTGTGAATTCGGATTTCGCCACGCTGATCCGAACTTTCGTGATTCTGCTGGTGTTGTCGGGCTTCGTGTATTTCACCGGAAGGTGGAGCGATCCTTTCGCTCTGAGCCAAAAAACCTGGCTGTTTCTGTCGTTGTCGGCACTCGCCACGGGCGCCTCCTGGGTGTGCTACTTCCGCGCCTTGCAGCTGGGCGAAGCGTCCAAGGTCTCGCCGGTGGATAAATTCAGCGTGGTGCTGGTCGCAATTTTTGCCGTGATATTCCTGAACGAGCGCCCCAGTCTGCGCGAATGGCTGGGGATTTTGCTGGTGACGGCGGGTGTGGTGGTGCTAAGTTTCAGACGATAAGCGCAACACTTACCCGATTGCGATACGGTTTTTCTTCAGCATAGCCTCGATCTGCTCGCACAGGGTTTTGAGTATTTTGATGCGGGCGAAGTCTTTGTCGTTGGCTTCCACCAGCGTCCACGGCGCAATTTTAGTGCTGGTTCTATCTACCATGTCGGAGACGGCCTGTTCGTATTCGTCCCATTTCTCGCGGTTGCGCCAGTCATCTGCGGTTATCTTGTAGTTTTTGAAGGGAACGGCTTCACGCTCCTTGAAACGTTTGAGTTGTTCTTCTTTGCTGATGGACAGCCAGAATTTGACAACGATAATGTTGTGGCGCACCAGTTGCGCCTCAAAATCGTTGATCTCACTGTAAGCGCGCATCCAGTCGGCTTCGGAGCAGAATTTTTCTACGCGTTCTACCAGCACCCGGCCATACCATGAGCGGTCAAAGATCGTCACCCGTCCTCGCCGGGGGATGTGCCGCCAGAACCGCCAGAGATAGGGTTGCGCGCGCTCTTCCTCGGTGGGGGCGGCGACTGGGATGATGTTGAAGTAGCGTGCGTCCAATGCTCCCGTGACGCGGCGGATCGCGCCGCCTTTTCCGGCGGCATCATTGCCCTCGAATACCACAATGACAGAGTATTTCTTGAATGGCTTAGTCCGGGTTAGCAGTGCCAGCTTGCCCTGATATTTCTCAAGTGCTTTTTCAAATTCATTTTTGCCAATTTTATGGGTGAGATCGAGCGTTTTGAGGATATTCAGATGATCAATCGAAGGAAGTAAAGGGGGTGCGACCGTCGTGTCAGCGGGCAGTTTATCGGCTTCGTCCAAGCGTTTGCGCAACGCGGCCAGCAGCATTCTGCCGACCGTCAGATTGCGGTAATACGTGTCGAAACCTTCAACAATAATCCAGGGGGATTGGGCAGTGCTGGTATGGCGGATAACGCTTTCGTGGACGGCGCTGAATTTGTCGTAAAGTTTGTAATGACTCCAGTCGCGTTTAGTGACGCGCCAGCGGGTTTTAGGGGTATTTTCCAGTCCTTTTAGCCGATTATGTTGTTTTTCTTTGGAGAGATGCAGCCAGAACTTGATAATCAGCGCGCCTTCGCTGATCAACATGTTCTCCATGCGTTTGGCGCGTTCCAGGCTTTGATCCAGGTCGGCGCTGCTCATGCGACCATGCACACGATCAATAATCGGCCAGGTATACCAGGAACCGAGGAAGACGCCGATTTTGCCTTTGGGCGGGAGTTCACGCCAGAAACGCCACATCATCGGGCGATCCCGTTCTTCGTCGGACGGTTTGCCCATGCCATGGGTCTGCAGGAAACGCGGATCCATCCATTCATTGAGCAGATTGACGGTTTCGCCCCGCCCCGCGCCATCCAGTCCGCTAACCAGAATGATGACCGGAAATTTCGCCGTTTTAGCCAGATCTATTTGCGCTTGCAGCAAGGCCTCGCGCAGTTTGGGAACTTCCTTGTCATAAGTTGCCTGGTCTATCTTGTGACCGAGTTCGGCAGATTCAAACATGGCATTCTCCCTGAGATTAACGCGCTTTTTACAAAAAATCGGGTGCGATTACCAGCCGCAAGGTGGTGTCGTTTGAACCTGCATTTCGGCTGAACCACCATAGCGCGCTTTTTTTGATGCGTAGCGACACCTGTCCACTCCCCAGCAGTGTTGCGGCGACTGAGCCCAGGGTGGGCTGATGGCCGACCACCAGCACCGTACCCATCATGTTGGGCCAGCGTACTGCCTGTAATACGGCGTGAACTGAAGCGCCCGGTGCGATTGCGGGCGTGAGGGTGAATTGGTCTGTGAGTGCGGCGGCGGTTTGCTGTGCGCGCAACGCGGGACTGACCAGTATGCGGGTGTCAGCGGGTAGATGCTGGCGCAGAAAGGCGGCAGCCTGCTCGGCCTGCTTGCGCCCTTTTGCGGTTAATTCCCGGGAAAGATCGTTTATGCCATCTTCGGCTTCGGCGTGCCGCCACAAAATTAGCTCCATCATGACCTCCAAATATTACAATTTCAGGTTGAGAATATACCGTATATACTGTTTACCGCTATTTTAATTCTCGGAGACTGTCATGAAAAGCAAAAAATCAGCAGTAAAATCAACGGTATCAACAGCTAAAAAAATATCAGCCAGGGTCGAAGAGGCCGCTGTTCAGCCAGTAGCGGTTGCCGCCCAGCCAGTGGTAAAAAAGTCTGTTGCCAAGAAAACAGCACCCGCAGTAGCTAAAGCAGCACCATCAGCAGCCAAAGAGATAAAAGTTGCAAAACAACCTAAAGCTGAAAAAAAGCCAAAACTGAAAGTTGTGCGCGACAGCTTTACCATGCCGCAAAACGAATATCAGAAGATCGCTGAAATCAAGGCCTTATGCCTGAAGGGTGATTTGCATGTTAAAAAGAGCGAAATCCTGCGCGCGGGTTTGCAAGCACTGTCCGCAATGGGCGTTGAGCAAATGAGCCTCGTGTTAAAGGGTCTGGAAAAAATCAAGACGGGTCGCCCAAACAAGCATTAACGGCATGGCCATTACCCCTGCGAAAGCGACAAAATCGAATAAATCAGTATCTCCCTGGAAACCGCCGTTTTTAGGTTAAAAGACGGGATTCAACAGGCAATTACCTTAAAACAGCTATTTTACCTTGCGAGGCGAGTTGTTTTAGCAGCTCGCCTTGCGCGCATTTGCGTACCGCACGGCGCGGCAGTTTTCGGTGATACTGGCCTGCGCCGTTCATTTCCCATGCCTGGCAATTGTCCTGCAAGTAGGCTTTTAGCCCCTCATCCAGTACGCGTTTTTTGAGCTTTGCGTTGAGGATGGGGAAGCACGCCTCGATGCGCCGGAAAAAATTTCTGTCCATCCAGTCTGCGCTGGCCAGATAAACATCATGTTTTAAGTCGTTGCGGAAATAGAAGATGCGGGTGTGCTCCAGAAAACGTCCGATGATGGAGCGCACGCGGATATTCTCGGATAGTCCGGCTACGCCGGGTCGTAGTGCACACACCCCGCGCACGATTAAATCTACTTTCACCCCCGCCTGCGAAGCCTCGTACAACGCAGTGATGGTTTGCGGTTCGAGCAGGGCATTCATCTTGGCGATGATGTGCGCGCGCTTGCCCGCCTTGGCAAGCGATGTCTCGTTTTTGATGGCGCGCAGCACTTCGCTGTGCATCGAGAAGGGCGATTGCCACAAGTGATTGAGTTTGCGCGCTTTGCCGAGGCCGGTGAGCTGGCTGAACATTTCGTTCACGTCGGCGCAGATTTCCTCGTTGCTGGTGAACAAACCAAAATCGGTATAAAGCCGCGCGGTGCGCGGATGATAATTGCCCGTGCCGAGGTGTACATAACGGCGCAGCTTGCCGTCTTCACGGCGTACCACCATCAGCATCTTGGCATGGGTTTTGTGACCCACCACGCCATATACCACATGCGCGCCGACTTCTTCCAGACGGGTCGCCCAGTTGATATTGGCTTCCTCGTCGAAGCGTGCCAGTAATTCGACCACCACGGTGACTTCCGTGCCGTGCCGAGCTGCGTTGACCAGTGCTTCCATCAGCGCCGAGTCGGTGCCGGTGCGATACACGGTCTGTTTGATGGCAACCACGTTCGGGTCGCTCGCTGCCTGCTGGATAAAATCAATCACCGGGCGGAAAGATTGGTAGGGGTGATGCAAGAGTATGTCACCCTTGCGGATCACCTTGAACATATCCGCGCCCTTCTTTTGCAAAACCAACGGCACGCCCGGCACAAAGGCGGGGAATTTCAGGTCATCTCGATCTACCATGCCGGGAATTTCCATGAGGCGAACCAGATTGACCGGGCCATGCACGCGAAATACATCGTTGGCGGTCAGTTTGAATTCACGTCGCAAGAGTTCCTCTACTTCGGGCGAGCAATTGTCGGCGATTTCCAGGCGCACGGCATCGCCGAAATTGCGTTGCGGCAATTCGCCTTGCAGGCTTAGGCGCAGGTTCTTGACCTCTTCCTCATCCACGAACAGATTGCTGTTGCGCGTGGCGCGGAACTGGTAACAGCCCAGCACTTCCATGCCACTGAACAGTTCGTCCACATGCGCGTGCATGATCGAAGACAGAAACACGAAACCATGTTCGCAACCGCTGATTTCACGGGGTATGGGAATGGTGCGCGGCAACACGCGTGGCGCTTGCACGATGGCGCGGGCGGAATTGCGCCCGAACGCATCGCGGCCTTGCAGTTCCACGGCGAAGTTCAGGCTCTTGTTGAGTACGCGCGGAAAGGGATGCGCGGGGTCGAGACCGATAGGGGTCAGCACCGGCATCACTTCGCGGAAGAAATAATCCTTTACCCAAGCCTGCTGGGCCTCACTCCAGTGCGTGCGGCGCAAAAACTTGATGCCTTGCGCGGCTAGCGCGGGGGTGAGCTTTTCGTTGAATAGCTGATATTGCCGCTTGATCAGTTGATGCGCCTGTTCGCGCACCAGGTTGAGGGTTTGTATGGCCGTCATGCCATCGGCATTGGTGGTGAGGCCGCCGTGCTTGATTTGTTCCATCAATCCGGCCACGCGCACCTCAAAAAATTCATCGAGATTGCTGCTGACGATACACAAGTATTTCAGCCGTTCCAGCAGAGGGATGGTGTCATCCTCCGCCTGCGCGAACACGCGGAGGTTGAATTCGAGTAGCGCGACTTCCCGGTTGAGGAATTGCAGCGGTGGAAAGGTGTTGGGCAAGAGGTGATACCTTAGTGTTTGGGCGGAACGTAACCTTCAGGCATTTGCGTCGTTTCGCCGAAAAAGTAGTTTTCCATCTGTGCCGCCAGATATTTGCGCGCCGCCAGATCGGCCAGATTGAGGCGATTTTCGTTCACCAGCATGGTCTGGAATTTGATCCAGCCCTGCCAGGCTTCCTTTGAGACGTTTTCAAATATCCGCTGTCCCAAAGGACCCGGATAAGTCGGGCGCTCCAATCCTTCCGCTTCGCGCCCCAATTTGATGCAGTTGACCATTCTTGTCATGTGTATTTCTCCGTGAGATTGATTGTGCGCCGCAATTATGACACCACTGTGACAGCGCGATGAAATTTTT
>Ga0210037_1001349_pt1 | contig 15091 bp, 17 predicted proteins | sample CryGey08umfilter_3_FD_185451 | JGI IMG/M metagenome (GOLD analysis project Ga0210037, IMG submission 185451) | Groundwater microbial communities from aquifer in Utah, USA - Crystal Geyser 4/9/14 0.8 um filter (SPAdes) (version 3) | ecosystem: Environmental > Aquatic > Deep subsurface >...
GCCGGTACCCACTATCGGGGCCTCTGGCTGCAATAACGGAACTGCCTGCCTCTGCATGTTTGAGCCCATCAAAGCCCTGTTTGCATCATCATTTTCAAGGAATGGTATAAGAGAAGCAGAAACACCGACAATCTGTTTTGGAGACACATCCATGTATTGTACTCCCTGAGGTGATACCATCCTAAAATCTCCACCAACCCTGGCAGAAACTGTCTCCCCGGTTAGATTACCTTTTTCATCCATAGGAGAGGTTGCCTCTGCAATTACATAGTTTTCACCATCTATTGCGGTAAGATACTCTATATTTTTCGTAACCCTGCCATTCACAACCTTTCTGTAGGGAACTACTATAAACCCAAAATCATTTACCTTCGCATATGATGCAAGAGATGTTATAAGCCCGATATTTGGACCTTCAGGTGTTTCTATTGGGCATATCCTTCCGTAGTGTGTTGGGTGTACGTCCCTCACCTCAAAGCCAGCCCTCTCACGCGTAAGACCACCAGGACCGAGAGCAGAAAGCCTTCTTTTATGCGTAATCTCGGACAGAGGGTTTGTCTGATCCATAAACTGACTTAGCTGGCTCGAACCAAAAAACTCCTTTATGGCAGCCATCACAGGCTTAGCATTTATTAAACTATGCGGCATTGCTGTCTCAATGTCCGTCAGGGTAATCTTTTCCTTTATTATTCGTTCCATCCTGACAAGCCCTATCCTGAACTGGTTTTCAAGGAGTTCCCCGACCCTTCTAATCCTCCTGTTTCCGAGGTGGTCTATATCATCAACTTCTCCCTCCCCTGTCCTAAGGCCGAAAAGATATCTCACTATTTCCACTATGTCATTATCTGTTAGTACCCGGGTTTCTAATGGCACATTGATACCAAGCCTTAAATTTAATTTCAATCGTCCAACAGGAGAAAGGTCATACCTTTTAGGGTCAAAAAATAATCCATTAAATAGGTCCTTTGCAGCAGCTAAGGTTGGCGGCTCGCCAGGTCTCAATTTTTTGTATATCTCAAGATGTGCCTCTTCCTGCGTGCTAACTTTGTCAGTCAGAAGAGTGTCTCTGAGTGAAGGAAGATAGTGGACATTATCTATGAAAAGCAGGCTGAGCGAGTCAATTTTAAGAGAAAGAATTCTGTTAAAGGCATCTTCTGTAATGACCTCATTCCCCTCTACTACTACCTCTCCGGTAGAAGGATCAATAATGTCTTTCATGGTAATCCTGCCAAGAATTTCGTCCTTAGATATAGGTATTGTTTTAATTCCTGATGCCTCCATCTTTCTAACAGCACCTTTTGTAATTTTGCTCCCTTCCTTAACAATCAGTTCTTTTGTATCAGGGGCAACTATGTTATGGGCAGTCTTGAGTCCCACAAGGACTTCACTTACAGCACGCGTAAATTTATTACCATATATATTTATTACCTCTATAGGATAAAAAATCTTTAAAAGATCCTCGTTCGAATACCCTAACGCCTTGAGGACTATTGTTGCAGGAAGCTTTCTCCTCCTGTCGATTCTCACATATAGGATGTCCTTTGCATCAAACTCAAAATCAAGCCATGAACCCCGTGAAGGGATTACCCTTGCAGAATAAAGAAGCCTTCCACTGAAGTGTGTTTTACCCTTGTCATGGCTGAAAAATACACCAGGTGAGCGATGAAGCTGGCTGACAACAACACGTTCAGTCCCGTTTATTATAAAGGTTCCGGTATCGCTCATTAATGGCACCTCGCCAATATAAACATCTTCCTCCCTTGATTCTCTTAACCTCTTATCTTCCTTTGATTCAAATTCCCAAAGGTTAAGCTTTACTCTTATCTTCAGGGGAGCAGCATAAGTAATCCCTTTCTGTAAGCAGTCCCGGATACTGAACTTTTGTTCGCCTATCATATACCCCAAAAATTCTATAGAGGCTGTCTCGTTATAATCCAGTATCGGAAATACACTCAGGAATGCAGCCTGCAACCCGGATTCCTCCCTTTTGTCTAAAGGAACATCCTTTTGCAAAAAATTTTCATAGGACCCCTTCTGTATCTCTATGAGGTTTGGGATTTCCAGAAATGGGGGAACTTTTCCAAGGTTTAGTCTTTTTCTAAGAACCCTTGCCATATGTCTCCTTTTTACCCCGTTAGGGAATTCTTTCTAACGGGGCTTACTTAATTTCTACTGTTGCGCCCTGTTCTACGAGTTTTGCCTTTATTGATTCAGCATCCTCTTTTGAGACGCCGGTTTTTACAGGCTTTGGCGCTCCATCAACAAGGTCTTTGGCCTCTTTCAGGCCAAGAGAGGTAAACTCCCTCACAACTTTTATAACCTGAATCTTTTTTTCACCAACAGCAGATAGGATTACATCAAAGCTTGTCTTCTCCTCGGCTTCTTGCACAGATGCTCCGGCAGCAGACCCTGGCACAGCAGCCGCAGCAACTGGCGCTGCAGCAGTTACGCCATATCTCTCCTCGAACTCTTTTACAAACTTTGACATATCGAGGATCGTCATATTGTCGATAAAATCAAAAACCTGTTCTTTTGTAACAGCCATTGTTAGACCTCCTTTTTATTTCAGTGTTTAGTGTCAGTGTTCGGTGTCAGTAATTGGTCTTTGAATACTTTTCATAAACTGACACTGGCACTGTTCACTGACACTCTCTTTTATTTTTCAAAGCTTCCATTGCATAAGTAAAACTACTTACAGTTGCACTAAGCGCTCCTGCCAGTTTATTCAGAGGCGCCTCAAATCCACCTGCAAGCATGGAAAGTAACACTTTCCTCGGCGGTATCTCAGCAACAGATCTTAAATCATCTGATGCGCAGAACCTGCCTTCTATGACACCACTGATGACCTTGAGTTTCTCGTTCTTCTTTGAATACTCAAGTATCTTTTTTACTGTCAGCACTGGGTCGTCGTAGCTGATAGCTATGCCTACAGGCCCCTTGAAAGAATCTTTTGCAACTGACACAGGTGTACGCAGGGACGCAATCTCGGCCAGGGTATTTTTAACTATTCTGTATTCAAAGTTTCTATCCCTTAGTAGTTTCCTCAACTCTGAAAGCTCAGCAACGGTCAATCCCCTATAATCTGTGAAGATCACGGCCTTTGCTCTATCGAACCTGTCTTTTAGTTCTTTGATGACCTGTTCTTTTTTCTCCCTCTTCAGTTTATACCCCCTTTCCCAGAGATGCTATATCAACATCTATCCCCGGTCCCATAGTTGACGAGATGGATAACTTTTTAAGATACTTACCCTTACTTGTTGCTGGTTTTGCCTTTACTATTGATTCTATTACTGTTTTAGCATTATCATATAGTTTCTTAATGTCAAATGAGACCTTACCGATCGGGACATGTACAATCCCTGCTTTTTCAGCTTTATATTCTACCTTTCCAGCCTTTATCTCTTTAACAGCCCTCGCTATATCAAAGGTTACAGTGCCAAGTTTCGGGTTTGGCATAAGTCCCCGTGGACCGAGTATCTTACCTAATTTCCCTACAAGACCCATGATATCAGGGGTTGCAACAGTCTTGTCAAAGTCAAGCCACCCCTTGCTTATCTTCTCGACAAGGTCTTCCGCGCCACCAAAGTCAGCGCCTGCATCTATGGCCTCTTTTTCTTTTTCTCCTTTTGCAAAAACCAGAACCCTTACTTTTTTGCCCATGCCATGGGGAAGGACAACTGTACCTCTTACCATCTGCTCTGATTTCTTCGGGTCAATACCAAGATTTACTGCTAAGTCAATGGTCTCATCAAACTTGGTATAGGACGATTCCTTTACAAGGCTTATTGCATCTTCAAGTGAGTATTCTTTACCTTTTTCAATCTTTTCTCTTGCTGCCTTTATCTTCTTACCCATTTCTACCTCTTTACCCCGTTAGAAAATCATTTTCTAACGGGGTTTAATCTTTTATTTCTATCCCCATGCTTTTCGCGGTGCCACTTATTATCTTTACCGCTTCATCCAGCGAGTAAGCATTAAGGTCTGGGAGCTTTCTCTGTGCAATTTCTCTTATTTGCGCTGACGTAACCTTACCAACTTTATCCTTATTCGGGATACCCGATCCCTTTATGATGCCAGCAGCTTTCTTTAGAAGATCTGAAGCAGGAGGTGTTTTTGTTATAAATGTAAATGACCTGTCGGAGTAAACAGTTAATACCACAGGCACTATTGTATCTCCTAGTAACTGGGTCTGAGCATTAAATGCCTTACAAAACTCCATTATATTAACACCGTGCGGACCGAGTGCTGGCCCTACAGGCGGTGCAGGGTTTGCTTTCCCCGCAGGTATTTGAAGCTTGACCTGAGCGATTATTTCCTTTTTAGCCATAAAACCTCCTTATGCCCTCTCTACCTGGAAAAAATTAAGTTCAACAGGTGTTTGTCTGCCAAATATGCTTACCATTACGCAAAGCCTGACGTGGTCTATATCAACATCTTCAACAGTACCAAGGAAATTAGAGAAGGGGCCATCAACAATCCTGACACTCTCTCCTTTCCGGAACTGGGTCTTGACCTGTGGGATAGGCCCCTTCTCTATCTGCTGAAGTATTACTGCGATCTCTTCCTCGGATAGAGCAACAGGTTTTGTTCCACCTATAAAGCCAGTTACACGTGGGGTACTTCTGATGAGATGCCATGTCTCATCGTCCATTTCCATCTCCACAAGTATATATCCAGGATAAAATTTCTTGTCGCTTTCTTTCTTCTTACCTGCTTTTAACTCTATAACCCTTTCTGTAGGAATAAGTATCCTTGATATCCTATCTGTTAGGCCTTTTTTCTCTTTCTTTTCTTCTATAGTAAGTTTTACCTTCTCCTCAAAACCTGAATAAGTGTGAACTACATACCAGTTTTTTCCCATGGTCTTACCGTAGTACTATTCCTACTAATTTTGTGAGGCCGAGATCGACAACGCCTAAGAATAATGAAACCGCTATAACTGTGGTGATTACAACCCAGGTAGAACCGATAAGTTCATCCCTTGATGGGAAAACCACCTTCTTTATTTCAACCTTTACTTCCCTGAAAAATTCCTTAATCTTTTTTATCATACAATGCCTTCACCCATTTAACTTATTATCTTGCATCTCACTATTATCACTTATCACTTATCACTTATTTTTGTGGCAGGCCAGGAGGGATTTGAACCCTCAACCCTCGGATTTGGAGTCCGACGCTCTATCCGTTAGAGCTACTGGCCTATCCTCTGTATCGATTACGCTTTTACCTCCTTATGTAATGTATGCCGCCTGCAATGCCTGCAGTATTTCTTTAACTGAAGCTTGTCAGGTGTATTCTTTTTATTCTTCATACTTGAATAGTTCCTATTTTTGCACTCTGTACATTGAAACAATATTATATCTCTCATCGTTTTCTACTCCAGCACCTCAGTAACAACACCGGCGCCTACAGTCCTTCCACCCTCTCTTATAGCAAACCTTAACTCCTTCTCCATCGCTATCGGTGAGATTAGTTCTACTATAAGAGTTACGTTATCGCCGGGCATTACCATCTCTGCACCCTCAGATAAGTATGCTACCCCGGTTACATCCGTTGTCCTGAAATAAAATTGCGGCCTGTATCCCTTGAAAAATGGTGTGTGCCTCCCACCCTCTTCCTTTGTCAATATATATACCTCTGTCTTGAATTTCGTATGCGGCGTTATGCTCCCAGGCCTTGCTAATACCATCCCCCTCTCTACCTCGTCCTTGCCCGTGCCTCTGAGTAATACACCTATGTTGTCCCCTGCACGGCCTTCATCAAGCAGCTTCCTGAACATCTCTACCCCTGTGGCTACGGTCTTCCGTGTCTCTCCCAGCCCTACTATCTCTACCTCTTCCCCTACCTTTATTATCCCCCTCTCTACCCTTCCCGTCACTACCGTCCCACGCCCTGATATGGTAAATACATCCTCTATCGGCATTAAAAATGGCTTGTCTATCGACCTGTCAGGCGTCGGTATGTAACTGTCTACTGCATCCAATAGTTCATATATACACTTGAACTCCTCTGCTTTGGGATCAGTGCTCGTGCTTGCCATCGCCTTCAATGCACTGCCCCTTATTATCGGTATCTTGTCCCCGGGAAATTGGTACTTCGTCAATAGCTCCCTCACCTCAAGCTCTACTAAATCTAAAAGCTCGGGGTCATCTACCATGTCTACCTTATTCATGAATACCACTATGTAAGGCACTCCTACCTGCCTTGCAAGCAGTATGTGCTCCCTCGTCTGCGGCATCGGCCCATCTGCTGCTGACACTACCAGTATCGCCCCATCCATCTGCGCTGCTCCTGTGATCATGTTCTTTATGTAATCAGCATGACCAGGACAATCTACATGTGCATAATGCCTCTTGTCTGTCTCATACTCTACATGCGCTGTCGCTATCGTTATTCCCCTCGCCTTTTCCTCAGGTGCGTTGTCAATACTGTCAAATGACCTGTACTGTGCCTGCCCTTTCAGCGATAGTATCTTCGTTATTGCTGATGTCAATGTGGTCTTCCCATGGTCTACATGTCCTATCGTTCCTATGTTTGCATGAGGTTTTACTCTCTCAAATTTAGCCTTTGCCATATTTCCTCCTCTTTTACAGTTGTTAGTGAATAGTGGTCAGTGAATAGTAAAAAAAACTGTTCACGGTTCACTGTTGTTTACAAAGCCCATGACCGGGATTGAACCGGTGACCTCATCCTTACCAAGGATGTGCTCTGCCGACTGAGCTACATGGGCAACTTAGCTCAGAGCAATTAGCTAAGAGCCAAGAACTGCTATTAATATCGAAGTATATTTCATCTCTATGCTCTTTGCTCATCGCTCACATCTTCATTGGAGCGGGAAACGGGATTTGAACCCGCGACCCTCAGCTTGGAAGGCTGACGCTCTACCACTGAGCTACTCCCGCACACCTTACTAATAAGACCATAAGTAAAGTCACATACCTTTAACTATTCTGTCATGCTGGCTTGTTCAGCATCTTTCTTCAAGAAGGATTCCAGACAAGCTGGAATGACAGACAATGTGGTCTTGCTCTATGAACTCTAAACTGCAAAATTTGCAAAGCAAATTTTGCTGGTGGAGAGGGGAGGATTCGAACCTCCGAAGGCTGTGCCGACAGATTTACAGTCTGCTCCCTTTGGCCGCTCGGGAACCTCTCCATGGAGCCACCGAAGGGAATCGAACCCCCGACCTGCTGATTACAAATCAGCTGCTCTGCCTGCTGAGCTACGGTGGCCTCATCACATTCTTATTTCCAGTAAAAGCGGAAAAAGACAACACTTATCCCTTTATATTGAAATGGTTATTTAACAACTTTAATTATAAAATGGTCAATTGTAAAAATTCAACAATAACTTCAGTTATTTCTTTTTTTCTTGCTAAAATTAGTTCTTATGCAGTCTTTGTCGCAATATCTCAAAAGCAAATATACCAGCAGCAACAGAAACATTAAGAGAGTTTATTTTGCCTTGCATAGGAAGTTTGACTAAAATATCACAGCTTTCTCTTACCGTCTTCCTTAGCCCTTTACCCTCAGAACCAATCACAAGGGCTAAAGGCACTTTAAAATTTAGATCCCACACTATCTTCTCTGCATCCGCCTCGGCACCAATTATCGTTATGCCCATTTCCTTCATTTCATACATTGCGTGCTTTATATTTGCTACTATGGAGACCGGTACATATTCAACAGCACCAGCAGAAACCTTTGCGACTTCAGAGCCGAGGGTAACAGACCTATGTGATTGGATAACTATGCCATGAATACCTGCAGCATCTGCTACTCTCAATATGGCTCCGAAATTTCTCGGATCTTCGACACAGTCGAGTATTATAAATAGTGGAGTTTCTTTTTTCCTTGAAGGGATACCGAGTAATTCATCGAGACTAACATAGCCTTTTGGAGAAACCTCTGCTGCAACTCCCTGATGTCCTTTTATAAAACTACGATCAAAAAAATTAGGGTCTAATATTTTGAAAGGTATATTTCTTCCTTCTGCTTCTTTTTTTAACTCAAGTACTTTTTCATGTCTGCTTGAAGATATAAAAATACCTTTTATATTTCTGCCTGCTCTTAGTGCCTCCAGCACTGGGTTCAGGCCGTAAATCCATTCACTATCCGACCTTGACCTTCCAGTCTGTCCTGTCTTTTTTATCTTCAAGGATGATCCCTTTTTCTTCGAGTTCTTTTCTGATTGCATCTGCCGTGTGCCAGTCTTTTCTTTGTCTTGCAGCCTGACGTTCCCTTATTTTCTCAGGGATGTCTTTTTCAGAAAGCCCGATTTTTCTTATCTTCATTAATGACAGGTACCACTCATAGGGGGTTCTGCCGAATATATTAAGGATAATTCCGGTTTCACGGAGTAGTTCTTTTGTCTTCAATAAAAGCTCTCTGTCTTTTGAGCCTGATGGTTTATTGTCGAGAAATCTGTTTGCCTCCCGTATTAATTCAAAGATATGTCCGAGTGCAAGGGCAGTATTAAAATCATCATCCATTGCCTCTTTGAATTTCTCTTGGAATGAAAGAAGTAGTCCTTCAAAGATTTCCCCGGCATTTGAAAACTCTTCTTTCCCGCTATCTTCTTTTTCAAAAAAATCATTAATCCTGACAATTGTGGAGTAATATCTATCTATAGAACTCTCAGCCTCACGTAATTGCTCATCAGAAAATTCTACCGGACTCCTGTAATGTGTAGAAAGTAAGAAAAACCTGACTACCTCGGGATCAAACTTATCAAGGACTTCTTTTATTGTAAAGAAATTACCCAGAGACTTTGACATTTTTTCTTTATCAATTGTAATGAATCCATTATGGACCCAATACCTTGCAAAGGGTCTTCCTGTAAATGCCTCTGACTGCGCAATCTCATTTTCATGATGGGGGAAAAGTAAATCAGCGCCGCCGCCATGGATGTCAAAACTCTCGCCGAGATGTTTTATAGACATTGCAGAGCATTCAATATGCCAGCCCGGCCTGCCTAAGCCCCAGGGACTCTCCCAAGATGGCTCGCCTTCTTTTGATTTTTTCCATAAAGCAAAATCTAAAGGGTTTTTCTTCCTCTCATCCACTTCAACCCTTGCCCCGGCTGTCATCTCTTCCATGTCCCTCTTTGATAACTTCCCATATCCAGGGAATTTGGCCACTGAAAAATAAACGCTGCTATCAACCTCATATGCATAACCTTTTTCAATAAGTCCTTTGATAATTCCTATTATCTCTTCAATGTGTTCTGTTGCCTTTGGTTCCACATCAGCCCTTCCAACACCAAGCCTGTCCATGTCTTTGTAATACTCAGCTGTATATTTTTTTGCAACTGCATCCCAGGTAATGCCTTCCTGCTTTGCCCTGTTGATTATTTTGTCATCTATATCAGTAAAATTCCTTACATATTTCACATCAAAACCTTTATACCTCATATATCTCCTTATCACATCAAATACAATAGCGCTTCTTGCATGTCCTATGTGGCAATGGTCATAAACAGTTACTCCGCAAGCATATATCTTTACCTTATTAGGAATCAATGGTACAAATTCCTCTTTCCTGCCAGTAAGCGTGTTATAAATCTTCATCTTCCCTCTTTATTATACGTATAAATCATGTATAGAATTATACAACAATTCTCATGATGACAAGGTGAAGACCGTTTTGGTAATATATTTTTGATGAAACCTATCAAAACAAAAAACTTTGACATGAAAACCATGATTGCAGATTACATGGAAAACGGTTTTCTCGATAACATCATTGATATGTTTAAACACAATAAAAGCCTTTATGAATATGTCGGGGACTTACTAACAGATGAAAGGATGAGGGTAAGGCTTGGGATTTCAGCGCTTATTGAGACATTAAAAGTAGAGGATTCAGAAAATATACCAAAAGCCATCCCGTATATCCTTCCACTTTTGAAGAATCAAAATCCAGTCTCCAGAGGCGATGCAGCCTATCTCCTCGGGGTAATCGGACGCAGAGATGCCGTCCCTTTCCTTAATAAAATGGCAAAAGATGAAGATGCGAATGTAAGGATTATCGCGAAAGAAGCGATAGAGGAGATTAAGTCAAACTTGCAATCACTTTAACCCATTCCGTTATTAAACCCCGAACACCCCACTTTTATTACTTGACAAATGGTTTATTCATCCTACATAGTTAACTTGCAGTTTTTAAAGCTCGTTAAGGGTTTTTAAAGGTTAGCAAAAAAAATTACAAAAGGAGGAAGGATGAGTACTAGGCTTTATGTAGGCAACATCTCTTTCAAGGTAACGGAGGATGATGTGAAGGAACTGTTTTCTCAGGCAGGTGAGGTTGTTTCTGTCAAGCTTATTAAAGATGCAGCTACAGGTAGGTTGAGAGGGTTCGGCTTTGTGGAGATGGCCTCAAACGAAGAAGGTCAGAAGGCGATTTCCATGTTTAATGGCAAGGCCTTCATGGACAGAAACATTGTTGTTAACGAGGCGAAACCGCAGGAAAGGCGCGAGAGAGATTATCCCAGGGAAAGAACTGGTTTCGGCAGGGGGGGAAGAAGATAGGGTTTTCTATATAGGTTTTATCCAGCCAGCAAAGTCAGGATTTCTTTAGGAGCATCGAGCCAGTTGAAAGGCCAAGTTCTTTAGAAACCACATCACACTTGGATTGGAAAAGGAAGAATATTTTCTTTTCAGTGCCTATGAGTGTCTCAAAGTTGCCCTGTCCTTTGCTTATCACCAGTTGAGCATTATTGAATACCTTCTGAAATGCGGAGGATGTCCACTCGAGGATTGTGCCAACAGCTTCAGAGCCGTTGTCAATTACATCGCACACTCCTGTAAGGCCTGATTCTTCGGCATCCTCCATAGTGGAATCGTTAATTACAGGTGAGCCCTTAACGACCGCCTTAACTTCCTTGCCGAGCTGGATCAGGGTCTCTATAAGAAGCCTGTCAAATACAATCTCTCCTGCATTGTCCGTAAGGTAAAGGATTTTATCTGCGATAGAAATAGCATTTTTAAAGCTGTTGTAGTCATCCGCGGCTAATTGGTTGTTAAGTGCCTTGCGGATGGTTCCCTCAATGTCTACAGAGGTAAATATTCCAAAGTCTATTACATTCCCGGCAATTGCAAGCCTTGTAGATATCCATAAAGGGTCAAGACTTTTTTCAATAGTGGTTTTCAAGGAAGGATATAGTCTGAGTACAATCTGGTTATATTCAGATTTTATCTCCTTGAATGGATCTATGCCGAGCATCTGCCTTATTTTCTTGTGGATAAATGTGGTTGTATATGCAGGTGGTTTTGATATATCGGTATTCTGGATATAATCGAGAGTACTTTTTAGTATAGTCTCCCGTAATGATTCGTCTTTCGTCCCGAACCTGAGTGCAATAATAGATTGCCTAAGGAAGCATGGAAAACAATCGAGATGTACTCTCATCTTTAGCTGTTATAGCCTTGCAGTGTCCTTGACTTTTTCTCGACTTCTCCTGCCATCTTTCTCCTATAATCTTTCAGTCTTTTTACAACCTCAGGGTCTTTCCTGCCGATAATCTGGGCTGAAAGGATTGCGGCATTTTTTGCACCTGCCTTGCCTATTGCCATTGTCGCAACAGGTACACCAGGCGGCATCTGGACTGTAGAAAGAAGGGAGTCAAGACCATTAAGAGGTGATGAATCTATAGGCACACCTATCACAGGGACGATTGTGTGCGCTGCAATTACTCCAGCTAAGTGGGCTGCCATACCCGCACCTGCGATAATCACTTCGATGCCCTTCTCCTCAGCCTCAGATGCAAGTCGTATTGTCAGTTCCGGTGTTATGTGAGCAGAGGCAATAACTGTCTTATAAGAAATCCCGAGTTTTTTAAGTATCTTACCCGCCTCGTCCATAACAGGCATGTCAGAATCACTTCCCATGACTATCAAGACCTGTGTCTTCATGTTTTCTCCTTGTTAAATGCATTATCCCCAATATCCTTTCTGTAATGCATCCCGTCAAAACTTATCTTTTCTACTGCGTTATATGCCTTTATTTTTGCACCTTTTATGTCAGCTCCAGTAGCCGTTATGCTGACAACCCTTCCACCTGATGTAATTATATCCTTATTGCTAAATGATGTACCCGCGTGCAGTACAACGATATCCTCCACTGCCTTTACTTTCTCGAGCCCTGTTATAACAACCCCTTTCTGGTATTTGCCAGGGTAACCCCTCGAAGAAACTACAATACATACTGATGCCTCCTGTCTCCACTCAATATCTATATCAGACAGCCTTTCTTCTATAATCGCTAAAGCCATATCCGTAAAATCTGTTTTGAGTCTTGGAAGGATAGTCTGTGTTTCTGGATCGCCAAAACAACAGTTGAATTCAAATACATAAGGTCTGACTTTATCTACTGTTAGGTCTGCAGAGAGGATACCTTTATATTTTATCCCTTCTGAATTTAGCGCCTTTAGTGCGGGTCTCATTATCTTTTCCATTATAATGGTTTCGAGTTCTCCGGTAATAATAGGCGACGGACTATAAGCGCCCATACCTGCCGTGTCTAAACCTTTATCACCATTAAATATCTGCTTATATTTATGTAAACTTGTGAGCGGCACAATAGTTTTTCCATCCGTTACTATTATAAAAGATACCTTTTCACCTTTTAGACTCTCTTCTATAATTACTCGATTGCCTGCATCACCAAAGATTTTGTCCTTCATGATCAGCTTGAGGGCATCTACTGCCTCTTCTACTGAGGAAGCCAAAAATACGCCATTATCTTCGGAAAATCCATCCACCTTTATTACTATGGGTGCGCCCTTTAAATTAACATAATCCTGTGCGTGGAGATATGAGGTAAAGACTTTATATTCAGGTATCGGAATACGATAAAGTCTCATGAGGTTTTTTGTAAATACCCTGCTTGGCCTTAGCTGTGCAGCATCTCTGTTCGGCCCTAAAATCCTGCACCCTTCTTTTTCAAAGGCATCAACAATACCTCTTGAAAGTAATTTCTCAGAGCAAACAATTGTCAGGTCAATCCACTCATATTTCACAAAATCAATTATTGCGCTGAGGTTATCGGGACTTATATCTATACATTCAGCTATTTCAGCTATGCCCGCATTGCCAGGACAGCAGTAAATCTTGTTGATATGTTTACTCTGGGAAAGCTTCCAGACAAGTGCGTGTTCACGACCCCCGCTGCCAATAACAAGTACCTTCATGAATAACCTCTACCGTATATATAGAATTTTTGGTTCTTTCTCATTTCAAGTGGGTAATTCCCCCTTAATAAAGGGGGTTAAGGGGGGTTGTTCAATCTTTTCAATCCATCCCTCAATTGCCATTAACACACTGCTTATGTCCCTCTTTACATCGCTATCGCTAAATCTAAGGAGTCTTAAACCCATAGATTCTAATACTCTTTGTCTCTCCATATCATACAGGAATCTGCCGTCGTGGCTTTCTCCATCTATTTCAATAACAACCCCCTCAGTCCCCCTTAACAAAGGGGGAATAAAGGGGGTTGTACAATAAAAATCAACGATATAATCTCCAACAGGCTTTTGTCTCATAAACTGACAGCCCCGCATCTTTCTGCCTTTCAAGTGATTCCAAAGCAAAACCTCTGATAAAACTCCTTTCTTCCTGAGTTCTCTTGCATGATATTTTAATTTTGGATTGTAATGGATTTTCATAACCCCCACAACCCCCTTACTCCCCCTTTTTTAAGGGGGAATTCTTATGGGATTTCTGAATTTTTACCCATTCAATTTGAGAAAGAACCGAATTTTTTTAGTAATCCCCCCTTGCCCCCCTTTAAAAAAGTGGGGTTATAAAATTAATTTTACAAAAGATTTTTTCATTTCCCCCCTCTTTACTAAAGAGGGGATAGGGGAGATTACTAATTTTATTGTTTTTTTGTCTCCTCTATTACCTTTGTAAGGTAATCAGCAATTATTGCATCATATCTCGATGTATGTATGAAGACCTTTTTTGCAAGTTCTAATCTTGTTGCGTAACTCAGGTCAGCATTCAGGCTTTTCATTTCCTCAAGAACCTTCTCATAATCAGATGGTTCAACTATAACAGCAACATCTTGAAAATTTTTTGATGCCGAACGCAGCATTGCCGGGCCGCCAATATCAATATTCTCTATAGCCTCTGCAAAAGAAACACCTTTCTTTGAGATCGTCTCTTCAAATGGATACAGGTTTACCACCACCATCTCTATTGTATCAATTCCGTGCTTCTTTAACTCTTCCATGTCCTTTGGATTATCCCTTCTCGAAAGTAATCCGCCGTGAATCCTGGGGTGAAGGGTCTTCAGCCTTCCATCAAGCATCTCAGGAAAACCAGTGTACTCTGATACATCTTTTACAGAGACGCCCGCATCTCTTAAGGTTTTTGCCGTTCCTCCTGTTGAGAGTATCTCAACACCCATTGAGTTAAGTTCCCTTGCAAATTCTGCAATACCTTTTTTGTTTGAAACACTTAAAATTGCTCTTTTAATTTTAGACATTTAATCCTCCCTAATTCTTTATATATCCCTTTTCCATCATGCTTGTATATTTTTCATCTCCTATGATTACGTGGTCGAGAACCTTTATCCCGACTATCTCGCCTACATTGACAAGTCGTTCTGTTATCAGTATGTCTTCACGGCTTGGACTCGTATCACCACTCGGGTGGTTGTGTACAAAAACAACAGATGCTGCAGATTCTTTTATCGCATCCCTGAATGCCTCACGCGGATGTATTAGTGAATTTGTGAGGGTGCCTTCAGAGATACGGCAGTCTTTGAATATCCTGTTTTTTGCATCAAGCATTGCACATCGGAAGACCTCTTTTTTCAGATTCTTAAAACGTCGGTTGTAGTATAAATACACGTCCTGGCCTGATGAAAAAACAGGACCTTTTTCATTAGGTTCTTCAAGCATCCTTTTCCCGAGTTCAAATGCAGCCTTTAGTTGTGCAACCTTTGCCTTTCCCATACCCTTGAAAGAGCTAAATTCCCCAAGAGAGGCATTTTCTATACCCTTCAGGTCTCCAAATGAATTCAAGATCTCTATTGCAAGGTCAATAGCGCTCTTGCCTCCGCCTCCGGTACGAAGTATTATTGCAAGG
>Ga0210037_1001355_pt1 | contig 15041 bp, 15 predicted proteins | sample CryGey08umfilter_3_FD_185451 | JGI IMG/M metagenome (GOLD analysis project Ga0210037, IMG submission 185451) | Groundwater microbial communities from aquifer in Utah, USA - Crystal Geyser 4/9/14 0.8 um filter (SPAdes) (version 3) | ecosystem: Environmental > Aquatic > Deep subsurface >...
GCCCGACGCCATTTTGACATTTTTAAATAAATAAGTATACTTATTAGTAATTCGCCTCAGAGGCGTTTTTATTTTGAATAACAAATCTATTATGAAAAAATTAAATCAATATTTTCGTGATACCTTCCATGAACTTAAGCAGGTAAAATGGCCAACCCAAAATCAGGCATTGGTTTACACACTCTTGGTAATAGCGATTAGTTTATTCGTTGGTTTATTCGTTGGTTTATTTGATTATATCTTTTCCTCGGGAATTGATTTTATCGTTAATCGTTTATAATTATATGGCTAAACAACAATTTACCGGTGAGCGTCATTGGTACGCTATTCATACTTACTCTGGTTATGAAAATGCCGTGGCTCGTAATTTACGCCAGCGAATTGATTCTCTTGGAATGGAAGACAAGATTTTTGCGGTAGTAGTACCATCAGAAAAGAAAATACGCGTTAAAGGAGGAAAGAGAGTCACGGAAGAAGAAAACCTGTTCCCTGGATATGTCCTGGTTGAGATGGTAGTAGATGATGAGTCTTGGTATGTAGTCAGAAACACTCCACGGGTGACTGGTTTTGTTGGTAGTGGTACTCAGCCGGTGCCACTGTCTGAATCAGAATATAAATCTCTCATGTCACAAATGTCAGATAACAATATTACTCATAAGGTTGATCTAACGGCGGGAGATATTGTTATTATCACGGATGGACCATTTAAGGAACTGGAAGGTAAGGTAAGTGAAATTGACGAAAAAAGTGGCAAGGTGAAAGTTTTAGTGGCGATGTTTGGACGAGAGACTCCGGTAGAATTAGATTTCCTCCAAATCAAAAAGGTCTAAAACTTTATCTTTGCTTGAGAGTTTTACCTGTCTGTACTTGCGAGCTTATCAAGCAATTCAGGATATTTGCAGGCAAGTAAAATATTCACAAGTTATTTATATGACAAGACAAGAGGGATATCTTTGGCAGGACAGATATACCAAAAAATAAAACGATTGATTATCCTTTCAAATACAATCGTCTATCGTCTTGATAGAGAATTTATTGATGGATTGCAAAAATGGGTGGGGTCAGACAAAACCTTGCAAAACCCTTAATTTCTTGTACAATACGCGAGCTTCATGAGAAGGTTCAGATATGGAATGAGCCATCTCAACAAAATTTAAATTAACATATCATGGCAAAGAAATTAGTAAAGAAAATCAAAGTTCAGGCCGTTGGTGGAAAAGCAACACCAGCTCCACCACTTGGTCCAGTATTGGGACAAGCCGGTATCAATATCGGTGAATTTGTTAACCAATTTAACGAACAAACCCGTGCTGAACGCATGGGGGAAGTGGTACCAGTAGAAATTATGGTCTATGATGACCGTACTTTTACGTTCATTACCAAGACTTCTCCAGCGTCACGGTTGATTCTTAAAAAAATTGGTAAGGACAAAGGTTCAGGTAAAAACCTAGTTTCCAAAGCTGGTACAATTACCAAGCAACAAATTCGTGAAATCGCCGAAGAAAAAATGCCAAACCTCAATGCCTCATCAATCGAGACTGCTATGAAGAGTATTGAAGGCACAGCTCGCAGTATGGGTGTCAGTGTAGAGTAGCCCTCCTTAAGAGTACTAATTTTTTCTATTTTGGTGTAAGAAATACGAATCTCATCCGTCTAAGGGAAAAGACGGCTCTTTTCTGATGCTTCTTAAGCGTTCAGATAAACTTTAGGAAAAAGGAAGGACTAAAAAATGATAAAACAACTCTTGAAGAAAGTGGTAGTTTTGGTAAAGTCCAAAAGAAGGCGGAATCGAGTTTCAGTCCTAGTGTATGTCGGGAGGCAAAAAATATTTTGGCTGTCTCCGGCATTTTTTATGCAAAATATGCCAGAGAAAGATCAAAAGTTCCTGCAAACCATTGAGAGGACTAGAAAGAGACTTCAAAAAGAACTTCTACTCAATACTTCACAAAACTTTTGGTATTTAGGCAAATATGATATCAAAGGTGCAGTGCCGTACAAAAATCTGTATGTGATGGTGTTGCAAGTTGGTACTTTGGAAGAGGTTCCGACTTCTTGGAAACATTATCTGCATCTGCTTGATGTGGAAGAGGTATCTGGACAGACACGGACAAAAAAAAGGGTCTTAACTACAATTGCTTCTGAAGTTAAGATGAAGATACCAATTTAGATTTAGAGGATGGAAACATCCCTTCAAGGGAAAAGCACCCATACCTATCATGGTTTGGGTGCATTTTTATTTATGTTATTCTATTAGTTAAATTATGAAAGAAAATAAAGGTGGAGCTTTATCAGACCATGAATTGCGGGAATTAGTTGTTAATGGTTTCGTTATTAATGCAGATCAAAAAAATATTTCTCCGGCCTCACTTGATTTAACTATTAGCGAGGAGATTTATGTTATTAGAGGTCTCATGTTGCCAAGGGGCGGTGAAAAGGTTCGAGCTTTGTTGAATCTAATGGGCGCTACTCCAACAGCACTTTCCCAACCTTTAATTAGTGGCCAAATTTATTTGGCAAGATTAAATGAATCATTATCCTTGTCAGATAACATGTATGGTTATTGCAATTCAAAATCTTCTACTGGGCGTCTGGATATACATGTTAGAGTTCTGGCTGATGGAGTACCAAGGTTTGATTCCATCCCAGCTCGTGGTTTTGAGGGAGAATTATGGATAGCGATTATTCCGCATTCCTTTTCAATTCAATTATATATTAAGACGCCGTTGACGCAGCTCCGTCTTTTTACCGCTGACACTAGATTTTCTAATTTAGATTTAGAAATCGCCATGAAAGATGGCTTGGTATTTGAATATAAAACAGGCAAACAACTTTCCTGTGGTGATTTAATTACTAATGATCATGATGGCACAGTGGTACTAACTGCCTTGGTAGAAAATGGATTATGTGGTTACGAATGTATTGCCAGACCAGAACAAGTGTTGGATATAAGCAATATTGGTGGATATGAAGCTAAAGATTTTTTCAAACCTCTGACTATTGATGATGGTGCCTTACGTCTCCAACGCGATAAATTTTATATCCTTTCTGGTGCTGAATCTATTCGTTTGTCACCAACTATTGCTTCAGAAATGATACCAATGGATGAACGCAGTGGTGATTTTCGTTCCCATTATGCTGGTTTTTTAGATCCTGGTTGGGGTTATGGAAAAGATGGTGAAGGAAAAGGTAGACCGTTCACTCTTGAAGTTAGACCATTTGAAGATTTGGTAATGCGTAACGGTCAGCCGATTGCAAAGATTAAATTTGAGCGAATGAGTGATGTACCAGATATTCATTATGATGTTAAATCTTCTAATTACTTAAAGCAGTTTGGACCGAAGCTTGGTAAACAATTTAAAACAACTTGATGATAATAGTGAGTTAGTGGAATTTTGTAATAGAAAGCGCCACAGACCCTTGGGTCTGCGGCGCTTCGTCATGTCAGTCTGGTTGTTTTACAATGTCGTGTTCGCCACGCTTCACATTGAAGCGATCAGGATCAGGATCAAGGTGTAACACCAGCCCCAATTTGCCGTAATTGTCCGTCAGGATTTTGGCCATTTGGACAGCTCGGGCTGATAGGGTGGGGTGAACCATACTGGTAGCCCGAATCTCCACTAGATAGACCAGTGCCGGTAAGTCACCAGAGAGATAGTTGCTGATGTTGTAGCCCATGGGGAGATAGTATTGTCGGAGGGCTACATCATCAATAAGTTTGGCAGTGGCATCAGCTTGCTCAGCGATGAGTTTCTCCGCCTCAACTCGTAGTGCCGGTGTCAGTTGCGACAGATACCACTCGTTGAAACCGAGCTCGGCTGTCAAAAGAGGCATCCGTTGCGTTACGGCCCGATGACGTTGAACATCACGGAAAGAACCGAAGTCCAAAGTGAAGGCAAAAGCGACTTCACCGTACGCGCCAAGCCATTTTGGTAACTCGGTTTTTGCCGGACGATTGGCGAGTAGACCATGATAGGGAATGAGTGCTGACTTGTCTATCCCATCACGAACCAAGGCCATGTCAGGCGAGTTTGTGTCGTGGTAGTAGTAGTTCACCATTGTTTCCTTGATATAACGCTCGGTCGCTTCGTACCTCTTCTTTTTTTTATCGAAAGAATTCGGATAGGTGGCGATGAGAGCATCTTCAAGGACGTTGGCGATGTCTTGGACTTCAGACAATGGATGGTGACGCAACTGTTGAACCCGATCGGCAAATTGTCGGAGGGTACCAGACCAAGCTAGGTTGGTAGAAGCACCAGCCGGCAAAAAACCACGGCAGATATCAAACGCTCTGGCCGCAATTGCTTTGTCGTATGTTGTCTCCTTTTCTCCTTCTTGAATTGGAAAGCGTTCCGGCAAAGCGTTCTTCATCTCGGTGACCGCCTTTAGATAGAAAGTACGCCAGGTTTTGAGTATTGTCTCGCCAGCTCTTGAACCAAGAGGATTCAAAAATGGCTGAGCGGCGAAGTCGACGTAGCGAGTCGAGGCCTCTTGACCATTGTATAGTTTAGAATCCTGTATTGCCTTGGCGGCCAGCATTGAGACACCTTCAATAAAGACAACGGCGGAACCGCAATCACCGATGGACTTATGTCCATAACCAACATAGTAGGTGGACATGAATTTGTCTGCCCCTTTTTCAGCCAAGACTTTGAGGTGTTCGTCCACTCCGCCGGTGGAGCGGGAGTGCAGGGCTTGGAGCATGGCTGTGGCTTCTGCCGTCAGTACAGCCCCAGGGTCAATGATAACGATTTTACCGCCCCCTTTTAGGGTACTGCGGTGATGGTTCAGTGTTTCGATGGTTTGCATGGTTTTCATTGTAGCAACCTTTCTATTGCTAAGGAACCAGTTTATAACATTACTCTCAGACAGCACATTAGATTTGATGATTAGTCAATAATTGACAATTATAATTATTTGTATGGCATTACGACAAAATATTAATTCTGTGTTTAACCAATGTATGTAAAATATCAAAGTTATGATAAAAGGAAGTATCTATGTCGGCCAGACTTGTAATGATTGAAGGTGGTGACGGTAGTGGTAAAAGCACTCTTGTTCATAATCTTGCAGAGGCGCTAAAAAAAGAAGGCCAGGAAGTCGTTACCACTCGCGAACCAGGTGGTTCGCCAAAAGCCGAAGAAATTCGTCGCCTGATCTTGCAACGAGAGACCGGCGACAACTTTTCACCCGATGCCGAGATGTTGCTTTTCTACGCTACCAGGATGCAACATTTGTTCGACACTGTCGTTCCTGCCCTAAAACGAGGAGAGGTGGTGATTTGTGATCGTTTTGAAGTTTCTACCTACGCGTACCAAATCCATGCTCGTTCAGGTAACGAACCTCTCTTTGCCAAACTCCATCAAGAGGTAGTTCGTCTTCTTAAGCCGCTCAATGTCCATTGTGTCTATGCACATTGCGATATTGACCCTGAAATTGCCGCCAAGCGTGTAATGTCTGCCGGGCGCCTTTTACCGGATGTATTTGACGCCCGTGAGCAGGCATTCCACGAAAAGGTACGAGAGGGATACAAAGTTGCCTCGCTACATCTCGACACCATGTTTGAGCATGTTGTGTTGGATGCTTCTAAGACGCCAGAGGAAGTTTTGGCTGAAGCACGAAACAAACTCAATCTTTGAGTCGTGTAGCGTGCTGTTCCTTCTGGAACGGCACGCTACTCTTATTATTATCCACATCAAAATAAATATGAAATTACTAATTAAAAAAATAAACCCACTTGCCATTACGCCTCAATATGCGCATCATACTGATGCAGCAATGGATTTATATACAACAAAAAGGGTAACACTTTTGCCTGGAGAACATATCTCTGTTCCGACTGGCATAGCCGTGCAGATACCTGATGGCTATGTTGGTTTAATTTGGGACAAAAGTGGGTTATCACATAAAGCCGGATTAAAAACATTAGGAGGAGTAATTGATGCTGGATATCGCGGAGAAATATTAGTGGGTATTTTGAATACTTCTGATAAGACCTATATTTTTGAAGTTGGGCAAAAGATCGCTCAAATGTTAATCCAAAAAGTTGAATATCCCGAAATTGTGGAAGTGGCGGAATTAGATAATACCGAGCGAGGAGATGGAGCATTTGGTAGTACGGGTGAATAAGAGTAAATATACATTAAATGATCTAATGCAAATTGAATGTACATTAAAAGAAATATATTTAATAAAAAACTTCTTTCAAAAAAATACTTCTATATATAGAAGTATTTTTTTGGGTTATTTAAACAAATAAAACTTTTGAAGCGGGTGGTTAGGAGCAGTGAGCTGTGGGGCGGAAGCAAAGCTTCCGCCCCACAGCTCACTCATGTATAATATTCTTACTTTAATATAAATTGACTTATGATTTAGTTACGTTTAATTATGATAGTAGTATTAATTTTTCAATAACTTATTTTTCATGCAAAATTATTCATTTATCAAAACAGAAGACGAAGAAGTTTATAATGCTTTAATTGGAGAAGAAGCACGCGAAGCACGCGGGATTGAACTTATTCCGAGTGAAAACTATGTCTCGCGGGCTGTGCTTGAAGCCAACGGTTCCGTTTTTACCAACAAATATTCTGAAGGGTATCCGGGGAAGCGTTATTATGGTGGTCAGCAATATACTGATATTGTTGAAACCATTGCTATTGAGAGAGCAAAAAAATTATTTAATTGTCGTTTTGCCAACGTCCAACCCCTCGGAGGAGCAGCGGCTAATGTGTCCATGTACTTTGCCTTAATGGAGCCGGGTGACACTGTCCTTGGTATGGATTTATCCCATGGTGGCCATCTTACACACGGCCATCCTACTACTGCCATCAACAAAGTTTTCAATTTTGTACGGTATAAGATGAAGGATGTGAATACGGGCGAGATTGATTATGAGGCACTACGACAAACAGCACTTGAGCATAAACCCAAAATTATTTTAGCTGGCTTTTCGGCTTATCCGCGTGAATTGGATTATGCGAAGTTTGTAGAAATTGCTCGGGAGGTAGGAGCTTATGCCGTTGCCGACATGGCTCATATCACTGGTCTGATTGCTGGAAAAGCCGTGAAAAATCCTTTTGATTTTGGCTTTGATGTCATTACCACCACTACTCACAAGACACTCCGTGGTCCCCGGGGTGGAATGATTTTAATCCGAGACAATGAAGAAACGGCTAGAAGGATCAATAAAGCAGTTTTCCCCGGGGTACAAGGAGGTCCACACATGCATCAGATTGCTGCCAAAGCGGTCGCTTTCAAAGAAGCCGGAACTCCAGCTTTTCAAATTTATGCCCAGCAAATTCTTAAGAATGCTAAGGCGATGGAGAAGGTATTTAAGGATGAAGGGGTGAGGTTATTGTGCGGTGGAACAGACAATCATTTACTCTTAGCAGATGTTTTTGGATCATTGGGAGTGACCGGCGCCGAAGCCGAACGAGTACTTGACGAGGTCGGTATTACTCTAAATAAAAACATGATCGCTGATGATGAACGGACGGCCATGGATCCATCTGGTATTCGTTTTGGCACTCCAGCCATGACGACACGAGGAATGAAAGAAGCCGAAGCCACCAAGCTGGCGGAACTAATGATTGCCACCATGCGCGCCAAGGATGACAACAACAAAAAACAAGAATTACAAAAAGAAGTCCAAACTCTCTGTGAAAGATTCCCAGTACCGGAGGTGATGGTATAACAAACCCTAAACCACCTATTTCCCTAAAGTACAAGGTTTAACCTTGAACTCATGGCATGGTAAAGGGTGTTGAATGCTAACATTGATTTAAAATTAAAGTCATGTTATTTTTGAAAATAGAAAAATGAAGAAGTGGGGAATTGGAGGACCCCCATGATTTTTCTGCTCGGTCTGTTCACAACTCAAGTTGCCTGTTGTTTATACAGGCAGCTTTTTTTATTTATTCTCGTTCATTTGCGATATAATTATCTAATGAAGATTAACTATCTCATTTATCGTGCCAGACATCATTGGCAAACCTTGGCTTTTTTAGGTGGATTTGTCACCGATATTTTGTGGTTAAATAAGGTTGATAGTGTCTTAGATAATGCCACTTTACTTTTTTATGTTTTTTTAGCCACGCTTTCAATTATACTTCTCTATGCTGGTATTGCTCTGCGTTTTGGTGAAAAGTGGTCATTGCGGGCAAGAAGATTAGCACCGATGGTCATGCAGTATTCCTTTGGGGGTCTTTTTTCCGGCATGTTGATATTTTATGGTCATAGCGGGGCATTCCTGGCGAGTTGGCCATTTTTAATTTTGTTCATTTTAGCCATGTTTGCAAATGAATTATTAAAAAATCGGGAGCAACAATTAGTTTTTAATCTCACTTCCTATTTTATTGGAATTTTCTCATATTTGGTTCTTGGTATTTCGGTATTATCTGGTCTGATGGGCCCATTAGTGTTTATTGCTAGTGGTCTAATTGCCTTATTGTTAGTATATTTTTTAATAAGGTTTTTGGAACGATTTATTCCGCACTATTTGAAATTAAAAAAACGCGCAATTGTTTTTGGTATTTTAAGTGTTTTTGTCATTTTAAATACTCTTTATTTTGCTAATGTTATTCCACCTATACCACTCTCGTTAAAAGAAATCACTATTTCACAATCAGTTGTTCGTTATAGCACTGGTGAATATGAAATAACTTATGAATTAGTACCATGGTGGAATATCAAGGATCATTTATGGACTACTTTTCATCCTAGTGTCGGTGGTTCAGTTTCTTGTTTTACAAAAGTATTTGCACCTACTAGAATCAAGACTGATATTTTTCATGTTTGGGAATTTAAAAACCCTAAAACAAATAATTGGCAGGAACACTTCAAACTTTCCTATGCTATTACTGGCGAGGCAGTTGATGGTTATCGAGGTTATACCTCTATCCAATCTTTTCATGATGGACTCTGGCGTTGTAGTGTAAAAACTGCCCGAGGGCAAGTTTTGGGTAGAAAAGTGTTTACGATAGATTCTACCGGAAAGCCAAATAAACTAAAAACGAAAATTGAATAAAGGTGGCTTGCTTGAAAATGAGCAAATTTAGGAAAATTTGCTATAGTGTATCTATGAAAGATGTCATAAATACAGCGGTTATAGATGCTTTAATTGAATTAGGAATTGAACCGATAGATTTTACAGTGAAGCATCCGGCTGATGTTGGTCATGGTGATTATGCTTGTAATGTAGCTATGGTGGTGGCCAAAGAGGTTGGCAAAGCACCGCACGAATTTGCGGAGCAAATTCGTGCGGTGCTAACAGATAAAATTGAATATGTAGATAAGATAGAGGTGGCTGGTCCTGGCTTTCTGAATTTTTATCTCCCTCGCGACTTTTTTACGACAGAAATAATACGAGCGGTTACTCTTGGTGATAAGTGGGGACACAATCATTCATGGGCGGATAAGAAAGTTATTGTTGAATATACTGATGCAAATCCATTTAAGGAATTTCATATTGGGCACCTTTTTACCAATATTGTTGGAGAAAGTATCGCCCGTCTATTTATGATGGCTGGAGCTGATGTTAAAAGAGTTTGTTATCAGGGAGATATCGGACTGCATGTCGCACATGCTATTTGGGGGATGCAGAAATTAGGTTTAACCACAGCCAGTGGTTTTTCTGCTAGGGATTTAGGTAAAGCTTATGCCATAGGAGCAACTGCTTATAAAAAAGATGAGTTGGCAAAAGCCGAGATTACTACTCTTAACAAAGTTATTTACGAACGAACCGATGCCGGTGTAAATGCTCTTTATGATGTTGGACGAGCAGTATCACTGGCTTATTTTGAAGAAATCTATGCATTAATTGAAACACAATTTACCGAATATTTTTTTGAAACTGAAGCCGCCCCACGAGGTAAAGAGCTGGTTTTAAAAAATCCGACCATCTTTCCGATTAGCGATGGGGCGCATATTTTTGAAGGTGAACAGTATGGATTACACACTCGCGTGTTTTTAAATAAGCACGGGTTACCGACCTACGAAGCTAAAGAATTGGCTTTAGCCAAAATGAAGGAGGAGAGATTTGGCGGTTATGACCATTCAGTTGTTTCCACCGCCAAAGAAATTAATGAGTACTTTAAAGTTTTACTAAAAGCGATGAGTTTTATTTATCCAGAATTAGCTAGCAAGACCGAACATATTGGACACGGCATGGTCAGATTAACTAGCGGTAAGATGTCCTCCCGAACGGGCGAGGTAGTGGCTGCGATTGATTTTATTGATGATGTAGCTAAAAGTGTGCATGAAAAAATCTTAACTGGTGGTATTGTTGCACCAAATACAGCACTTTGCCATGATGTCGCTTTAGCGGCGATTAAATATGTCACTCTCAAAGGAAGTATTTTACAAGATACTATTTTTGACAAAGATAAAGCCCTTTCCTTTGAAGGAGATTCTGGTCCGTATTTACAATACACCCATGCCAGAATTTGTAGTGTATTAGAAAAAGCTGCCGCAATTGGTGTGATTCCACAAAGCAAAGTTATTCCAGCTGTCCCCTATAAGGTGGAAAAAATCTTAGCGCGATTTGAAGAGGTGGTTGCTTCAGCACTAATAGAACGAGCCCCACATCAGGTTACAACTTATTTGACTGAGTTGGCGGGAGAGTTTAATACTTTTTATGCTCACGAAAAAATTGCGGATGGAAGTGATGAATTTGCCCCTTACAAGGCTTTGGTAGCAGATGTTGTTCGTCTTACTCTAAAAAACGGTCTTTGGATTCTCGGTATCAAATCTCCCGAAAGAATGTGAAATGAGCTACAGAGCGTAGCGACAATAGCGAATTTCCGCGAGTAATTTGCCCCCTTTTCTTACAGAAACTGTCCACTCATTGGCTATCTTGTTCGCTTTCAGCTCTCAAGTTAACTCAATGAGTCTTGCGAAGTGATATTAAATCACTTCTCACCCAGGGCAAATTATCCGCGTCTCTGTCTAACAGTCCAACTCTTTCGAAGCCAACGAAACAATCTATATCATCCGTTCGTCTTATAAAAGAACTACCGCACCAAATGAAGCAATTTACGTTTTTTAATTATTGGTTGCTACATATTAAATATTGTATAAAACCTCAAATGACACTTAATTAATAAGTCTAAATTGTTGATTATTTTAGTTAAAGATTAATCAATATTACTCACATATTGAGATGATCTAAATATTTAAAAATGCTGTAAAAATAAAAAAGGCCTGAGAGAATCAGAAGCTAATCGTTAGATGATTGGCTACTAATGCCCTCAGGCCTTTGGTTTTGAGCGTAACTTTTTGTGGAGGCGTTGGCCTCTATGTGGCGCTATTTAGTTTTATTTTAGCTAACCTAGTTTTTTGCTCGCTTCTTTCTTCCTGTTTTAAGAAATCAATTTTACTTGCAAATGTCTACTAAAGTTTTAATGTTAAATTTCTTTAGTTGATCTTGTAAGAAGATTTCAATGTGAGTGGGTTGTTCTATGAACGTTAGAGTTTTTTGGAGGTAATACTCTTAATTTTGAATGTGCTCTTTAAGGGGTGTTCCTAGGGTTCTGGTCATAATTTGTTTCTGATCAGAACTCTAGGAACTCCTGCTCGCCCTCTCTGGACCTGACGATATAATATGTCCTATATAAATTAGTGTAAAGGACAATATGGTGGATAACTGTGCATAACTAATTAAGAGATGTCCTTTATAAAGGACAAGAAGTATAAATTATTTAAATGTAGCTGAAATATTGCTTTGTAAAGCCATATTTCAGCTACGATATTCATTCTATTGACATATATGAGAATCATGTGCTTTTACTTTTACTACTTTGGCAATTCTTGAAATGTTTTGACATTTCTGTTTAATTAAAAGATAGTTGTTATAGCAGGAACCAATTTTTTGTTTTACAAAATCCTACAAACTAATCTCAATTGAAATTGGGCAATGATCTGATCCAAAAACTTCGGGATGAATACGGGCGTTTTTTAATAACGGAAGCAACACTTTGGAGATCATTACATAATCAATCCGCCATCCTACATTCCGCTCACGGGCATCTCCCCAATGTGACCACCAAGTGTAGTTTCCACCTTCTGGATGCAAGTAGCGAAACGTGTCCACAAAGCCAGCGTGTTCCATGGCATCAAAGCCAGCCCGCTCCTCATCAGTAAAACCTTTCTTCCCTCTATTTTCCTTTGGTCTAGCTAAGTCAAGTTCCGTATGTGCCACATTGAAGTCACCACAAAATATTACTGGTTTTATTTGGTTTAATTCCTTCATATAGGCCAAAAAAGCTTGATCCCACTGTTGTCTGGCACCCATTCGCGACAAATCGTCTTTTGCATTAGGTGTGTAGACGGTGGTGATAAAAAAACCTTCAAACTCAACGGTTACTATTCTACCTTCGGTGTTTGTATCACCATATTGATCAATCAAACGATATTTATTAGCTAAATGTTTGGGTAGGCCTAATAACACTCTCTGTGGTATTTCTTTGGTAAAAATAGCGGTACCAGCATAGCCCTTTTTTTCTGCTGAACACCAATATTCTTCGTATTCTGGTAAATCAACTTCTATTTGATGTTGCTGGGCTTTTGTCTCTTGTATACAAAACACGTCTGGCTGGTGTTTTGTCATAAATTCTTGTAGCAGGCCTTTTTTGTGAACAGCTCTAATACCATTAACGTTCCATGAATAGATTTTCATTACTTTATTATATATGTTTTCTGTTAATTAACGAGCATATTTAAATTTTAACTAAGATGCTAACATTAAAAATTAACTCAGGATAAAAATGCTTGTGTTTTACTGTAAATATGCTTTAATAGTAGCAACGAAACAATAACTCCCTCAAAGCAAGGTAACGAGTGGTAAGGCGTAGTGAAGTTTTGTATTAAAAAAAGTTAAGTAAAAATAAAATGACAGGAACAATTGCTCGAATGAAGAAGGATAATGGTTATGGTTTTATCACTCCAGATGATGGATCAAAGGATGTTTTCTTCCACGCACAATCAGTGGTTGATGGTATCTTTGATGAATTAAATGAAGGTGACAAAATCACTTTTGATGTTGAAGATGGTCAGAAAGGACCAGCTGCAACAAATGTTCGTCGCGCTTAAGCGCTACAAAATATAAAACGGCCGGAAGCAAAAGCTTTCGGCCGTTTTATATTGTTTTATATTTTTTAAATATTCCGAATAGATTCATTAGTTCAGTATCTTATTTTTAAACAAAACAAAAACCCCGGCTGAGGGGTCTTTGTTTTGTGATGGGAAATAGCGAAGATTTCTCTTTCTTTTCCACATAGCGTATATTACCTCCGCTACATTCATATTATAGCATGGAGATTTTTAAAATAAACACAATTTAAGTAAGTGGTGAAAAACAGTAACGGGCTGCCGGCTTTTGCCGACAGCCCGTTACTAAACTCAGTTATTTATTTAACTGAATCCTTTAATCCTTTAGCAGCACGAAACTTTGGTACTTTCATCGCTGGTACTGGTACAGTTTCACCAGTGCGAGGATTACGAGCTTCGCGAGCAGCGCGCATTTTGGCTTCAAAAATACCAAATCCTGCGACTGAAACTTGAACGCCATCTTTCATGGCTGATTCAATGCTACCAAATACTGTTTCAACGGCACGTTCAGCATCAGCTTTGGTGGTTCCTAAAACTTCATGGACCTTGTTTATGATATCTGCTTTATTCATATTCAGAAATTATTTTCTAAGGACGATTAAATTTTGCTGAGTAACGCTCAGCTGCGTGCCTTAATTATGGCTTGTAGATATTATATAGCAAGGACACTATGGTGCAACGACTTTAAAAGTTATTTTTTTGTGTTGTAATTTTTTCGGTTGTTTTTTAATATGTTACGATTGCTAAATTCTAAATTTATAAAGTTTTATCAAGGAGAAGAATTTTTTTTAATTTAGATAATTATTATTGTTTTTAATTTGATTGCTTATGCCAGATAAGCTGGATTCTGAAGTAAGAATTAAAATTGGAGTAATGGGTGCGCATGGTAGTTTTTCCGAACAAGCGGGAAAGAAGTATTTGCATGATATTAATAAAACTGGTGAAATATTACCGCTGATTTCAGCGGAAGCTGTTTTGAGCGCGGTTGAAGATGGTCAAGTAGAACGGGGAATTTTCCCAATTGAAAATAGTAACGGTGGAATTGTTTTAGAGGCAGTTTATGCTATGGCCAAACATCGTTTTGCTATTGAAAAAATGTTTGAAATTGATGTTCACCATATGTTGTTAGTTAAGGCGGGAATAACCGCTTCACATATCACAGCCATATCATCTCATGATCAGGCTCTTAAGCAATGTAGGATGTATTTAAAGAGGATTTGGGGAGAAGCAGATATTAAGCCATACGCCGACACCGCTAAAGCAGCGGCTGATTTGGCGACTGGGGTTCTACCAGACACAACCGCTGTGATCGCTCCACGCGGTTGCGCCTCCCTCTATGGACTTGAGATATTAGAGGAATCAATTCAGGATTTAAAATTTAATTACACGGTATTTGTGGTGGCATATAAGGAATAGGTAGAGAATTAAATAAAACAAGCAAGAGGACCGCGATCTAAACATAGATGCGGTCCTTCTTCATCAATTGTGTTACCACCTCATACCTCCTGTTGGTGGAAGCAGTGTGGACATCTACGTGGCATAAAGAATAGCCATACAAATGTCAGCACCCAACCAGTGTTCCAACACTGGTAGCAGTGGTACTTTCCGATAAACATAATCGGACCCTCCTTTCTATAATAAATAGTACGCTTAGTTCAAAAATTGTGTTAAGGGTTATGTGTATAAACAAGAGCCGGTAACTTTACTTTCAAAACAATTTATCTTATTTTGTTTTGGGTTTTGACCATGGTTATTGGAACTATAATAGCTTTGCGATGGTTTTTTGTCCTTAATTGTGGGTGTGGCAATATTCTCCTTTCAGCTCTTTTGGGAATCGTTTCCAGAATATTAATTTGGACTGTATTCGCTAAGCGGGACATTTGGAAGAGAAATAACTGAGACATGGCCACAAGAAGATTATGGTGGCTTATGAGAGAGCA
>Ga0210037_1001369_pt1 | contig 14908 bp, 6 predicted proteins | sample CryGey08umfilter_3_FD_185451 | JGI IMG/M metagenome (GOLD analysis project Ga0210037, IMG submission 185451) | Groundwater microbial communities from aquifer in Utah, USA - Crystal Geyser 4/9/14 0.8 um filter (SPAdes) (version 3) | ecosystem: Environmental > Aquatic > Deep subsurface >...
GTGACTATGGAAGATTTGATAGAAGAAATTCTCAAGATGGAAATAGTTGATGAGACTGATACTCACCATGATATGCGAGAACAATCTAAGATTGTTGAGCAAAGAATATAATTTTTTAACCTTGTTTGCCTGCCGATTCGGCGGTGGTGGATTAAACAAAATCACTGAGCTAAAAGTCAGTGATTTTTGTTTTGAAACATTTATACACAAATATGTATTATTTTCGTAAATTATATGCTATAGTATAAATAATGAATTTTTTTATTTGCAAAGTATAGGATATGGCTTTTGATGAAGTAAATAAAACCACAGAAAAAAATAATGCTTGGTATGTGACTGATGAAAAGTTTCATACTTATTGGATTTGGCGTGGTTTATTTAATTCTAATGACAATCTACAATACAATAAAAAGTTTACTGAGGAAAGGAAACAATCTATATATTTGAAAAAACAAATAATCATCAATTATTTCAAAAACTTTTTTCTTTTTCCTGTTTGGCTTTTGCGTTTGTTAACACCTTGGTACTTCAAGGGACGAAATAATGTTTGGACAAACTTGAAGACTATCTTGAGAAGTAGAGAATTCAAACCACTTCGGTTTGCGCTACTTTCGCAGATGGTTTTTTTAGTTTGTATAGGTTACTTCACTTTTTATAAATATTCCCAACTTACCAGAGCTACTGGCGATGAAACTTTATTGACTGATATTTTTGAACAGCGTATTGTCGTTCCTAGTGCCGAATCTTATACCAAACTTCAGGCAATAAAAAAACAAATATATTTAGTAGACCAAGACGTCAATGCTTTGGATCAAATGTCTAAAAATGTAAATGAAAAATTGGATTATGATCAAATTGTAAATCTAGTAGTTTCTTCACAGGATATTTTGAAAGACTTAGAAAATAATGTTGATCTGTATTTTACAGAGCAAAGTAGCTCTGATGTAAATGACTTATTTGTAAGAATTGTAAATAATAAGATCAGACAAGAGTTGATTTTGGACAGATTAGCTGTAAATGTTAGTGTTTTATTGGCTAGTAAAGCCCAAGATTTTGATAATTTACAAAGTAATATGTCTATGCTTACTAGACAATTGTTGGCTAGTCTAATAATTGATGATAGATTTGTTAGTTCCAAACCATATTTTGAAAAAGTTAAACATGTTATGGATAGTTTATTATCCATAAATCGTGGGTATTTGCTAAGTAGGACAGACTTGGTTATACAAAGTCATTCTGGAGAGGTACAGGCTATTCAGAAACTTGAAGAATTGGACAGTAATTTTCAAAATTATTATGTGAATGATTTGGGAATTGTTTTTAATGCCTATACACAGGAAGATGCTCTTGATTTTGGGAAAGCAACGGAAGGTAAATAATCAGAATAGTTTAGATATACAATAATATTTTTGCACAAGCCGGTTTACCTAAGCCGGTTTTTTGTCGCTTAAATTTTTTAAATGTGTTATACTATAGATTAGAAAAATTTTCTTTTATTTTTTTATAATATATCTCATATGAAAGAACCAAATTACCGTGAAGCCTTGGTTAAAGGCTGGCATTTGGCCTGGCATCACAAATCACTTTGGGTGTTTGGTCTTTTTGCTGCTTTTCTTGGACAAATGGGGATTTTTGAATATTTAGTACAAGCTGTAGTGGGAGCAAATAAATTGCAAACGCCTTCAGCTTTTGTGTATATACCACAGATGTTCAATAGATTCAATTTGGCTGATTTTGTAGGACTTTTCCACACTTCGGTCGACAGGATTATCTGGTTGGTTTGGTTGATTGTCATTGTTTTAGGTGCTACTGTTTTACTAACTTTTGTTTCAGTAGTCTCTCAAGGTACTATAGTCCACAATACGGCCAAGTCAATTGGTGGTTTGCATATAAAGTTGGTAGAAGTGGAGAAATCTTGGCACGAGAGTCGCCAACATTTTTGGAGACTATTTGGTCTAAATTTGATTAGAAAAATTTTAACTATCTTTTTTGTGTCATTTGTAGTTTGGGGTATGTGGAATGCCAGTTTTGAACCAAGAGTTGGTGATATGCTTTTGTTTATAATTATTTTCCTTTTGGCCACTATAATGGGAATGGTTTTGTATCTATGGCTTATTTATGCCGTAGGTTACGTCGTGGTAGAAGAAAAGAAATTACTAGAGGCTATGAGGATGGCCTGGCGTCTTTTTACTAGACATTGGTTGGTGTCTTTGGAGATTGGTTTTATATTTATTGTATTGAATGTCTTTTTGGCTCTTTTGGTTTTGGCTGGTATGTTTATCTTATTTTTACCAAGTCTATTTTTATGGACAATGTTGGCATTGACTGGTAATATACTTTTTTATGTGTTTGGTATTTTGATTGGTTTTGTCTTATTTTCTCTTTATCTTATGTTACTTGGTTCTATTTTTGTGGTGTTTAGTACCTCAACTTGGACTTATCTGTTTATGAAAATGCACAAACATGGTTTGAGAAGTCATCTGGTTTCTTTGTTTCATAATTAATTTGTAAATTATTATGTCTAGTGGTTTTGGTTCAATTTCTGATTTGATGAGTAAGCAAAATGGCCAACAAAAAGGGTCTAAGCTTAGTGCTCGTGCCAAAGATGTAGAAGAAAAATTTGGTAATAAAATGGATGTTATCAAAAAAAAAGAATTGGAAACTTTGGCCGAGGCTTATGCCAATAGTATTGGTATTCCTCATATAAATTTGGCTAGTTTTCCTGTTAGCCAAGAAGCCCTGAAACAAATTCCCAGAGAAAAAGCTGAATCTTTAGGGGTAATTTGTTTTTTTGTTAGCACTGATGAATTTCGTTTGGGAGCTCTTAATCCTGAAAAGGAAGAAGTAAAGAATTTATTGGAAGAATTGGCTAAGAAAAAATATAGTAATGGTTTATTGTATGTTATTTCTGAAACTAGCTTTCAAAGAGTTTTGAAGCTTTATGATAATTTGCCTGATCTTAAAATAGCTAGTAAAGATTTGGAAATAAAAGTTGAGGATTTGCAAAAAGTGCAAGCTGATGTCAATGACTTTTCTAGTATTCAGGGTTTGCTTGATAAGAGTAATACCACAGATTTGGTTACTGTTTTGTTGGGTTCTGGACTTAAGGTCAATGCTTCAGATATTCATATTGAAGCTGAACAAAATAGAGTAATTTTGCGTTTTCGTCTGGATGGTATTTTGCAGGATGTGGCTGAGTTGTCCAAAGAAATTTTTCAAAAACTTTTGTCCCGTATCAAGCTTATCTCAGCTTTGAAAATAAATATTAACAACAAACCACAAGACGGACGTTTTACCATACATTTACCAGAATATGATGTGGATGTGCGTGTATCTACTATTCCGACTGTTTTTGGTGAAAGTGTGGTAATGCGTCTTTTGGCGCAAAAACAAGATAGTTTGACCTTAGAAAATTTGGGTTTTTCTGAAAGAGATTTTCAAATTTTGAGTGAAGAAATAAAAAGACCAAATGGTATGATAATCACGACAGGTCCGACTGGAAGTGGTAAAACAACCACACTATACTCTGTCTTACGTATTCTCAATAAACCTGGTGTCAAAATTATCACTTTGGAAGATCCAGTAGAGTATCGTATGGAAGGCATTAACCAAAGTCAAATAGACAAGAGTAAGAATTATGATTTCGCTACCGGATTACGTTCTATATTACGTCAAGATCCAGATATTGTGATGGTGGGTGAAATCCGTGATGCTGAGACGGCTGAAATTGCTGTGCAAGCAGCTCTTACCGGACATTTGATGCTTTCTACTTTGCATACCAACAGTGCTTTTGGAGCGATTCCTAGATTTTTGTCTATGGGTATTCAACCTTTTCTTTTGGCACCATCTCTCAATTGCGTGATGGGTCAACGTCTGGTACGACGTGTTTGTGAATATTGTAGAAAAGAAGTTACTTTTACTGATTTTGACGAACATACCCAAAGCAGACTATTAGAACAAGTAGAAAAAATGCCAGAAAAATTTCAAATCAATATTCAAAAAACCAAATTTTATCAAGCTGTTGGTTGCACTAAGTGTAATAGTGTAGGTTATAAAGGACGTATTGGTATTTATGAAATTTTTGTAGTCAAAGATGAAATAGAACAAATGATTTTGTCTGGACAGGTGTCAGAAATGTCTATTGCTGAAATAGCGCACAAACAAGACATGACGACAATGGTTCAAGATGGTATAATAAAGGCTTCCAAAGGTGTGACTACTATTGAAGAAGTGTTTAGAGTGATTGATTAATGAAAAATCAAAAATCAAAAATTAGAAATCATAAATAAAATTGTTATTTGAAGTCTGTAGATTGGAATATTATTAATGATGTTTATAATCATAATAAAGTTATTTTTTATAAATTAAAAAATTATAATCTAAAATATTTTTCATATGGATAGTACCAATATAAATTCTGCTTCTCCTAGCAATCAACCAGTTCGTTTTTACAAATTTGTCGCCCTGACTTTTTTGATTATTACTATTGTGCTTTTGGGTTCAATAATTTTTATGTCGTCAAAGAGAGCTCAAATTACTATCATCACCAAAGCCGAACCTGTGGAAATAAATACTACTATTGATATTGATCCAAATCAAGTTGAAGCTATTGTCCCAGGATTTGTGACTTCTACTTTTGTGGAATTTACCAAAGCTTATAGTCCACAAGGCAATAAAACCGAAGAAGATTTGGCAACTGGAGAAGTAACTTTGGTAAATGATTCTAATCTTCCGCAACCTTTGGTAGTGAAGACTCGTCTTTTGACACCAGCTGGTATTTTGTTTCATTTGAAAACAGGTGTAGTGGTACCAGCTAACGGACAAATAAAAGCCGAGGTCTATGCTGATCAAAAAGGTACAGGTGGCAACATTGCTACCAGCACTTTTACTATTCCGGGACTAAATGAAACAAAACAAAAAATAATTTATGCCAAAAGTGATACAGCTATGACTGGTGGTATCAAGACTATTGGTGTTTTTAACCAAGATGATTTAACAAAAGCTGAACAAAGTCTGTTGGCAGATTTGAAAAAACAAGGTTCAGACATTTTGTCAGAAAATAATAGTGATAAAAAAGGTTTGTTTGATATCGTACAATATACTTTTGAAAATGATGGTACTTTGGGTGAAGAAACTAGTTCTTTCAATTTGACTGGCAAAGCCACTGTGGTTGCTGTATTTTATGATGACACTAAATTAAAAACTTATGCCAAAGATATGCTTGAAAAACATATTGTAGATAATAGTGAAGTCTTGCAATCTGCCAATGAAGAACCGACTGTAGTTTTGAACCAATACAATTTTCAAGCTGGCACAGCCAAACTTGCGGTTACTAATTCTGGTTTAGTTGATCTTGATCCAAACAGTCGTGAGCTACAAAAAATTATGTTTTTTGGTAAAACCGAAGATGAAGTACGTCGCTATGTCATGGCGCTAAATCATGTGACTGGTGTAGAAATGAATTTTCATCCAGTTTGGAATAGAGAAGTGCCCCATGTGGCTAGTCGCGTGGATATTACTCTTAGACAAGTACAATAATTTGACAAGATTTGACAAGATTTATTAAATGTTCTAAGCTAATAGTAGTTGAGTTAGAAATAGCCCAGCAGACACTAGTTCTTATAGGGAGAGAAAGCCTTAGACTGCAAGCTTTCTTGGAACAAAGACTACATGGTACCATTCTAGCGTGCTTTACGGAAAAATTTACAAAGTAAAATTGCGGGTGGAACCGCCTGAAATAATATTTCCGGCCCCGATGTTTGATTACAAATTTTGTGATTAGATATCGGGGTTTTTTATTTTTCTGTCATCCTGATCCGCCTTGGGTGGAGAGGGATCCCTACCTGCCGGCAGGCAGGTTTCATAAATGACAACATTTTTAATTCACTAAATTTTAATTCAAAAATGAACGAGGCAAGAAAGATTCTTAGCTCCGCTCAGAATGACATTAATCATATGGAACAAAACAACTTAGAGAAGATGCGTCACTCTTGTGCGCATGTGGTGGCAGCTGCCATCAAAGAGCTTTATCCAAATGCGAAATTTGGGGTGGGGCCAGTCGTAGAAAACGGATTTTTTTATGATGTAGATTTGGATGCTACTCTTAGCGATGCTGATTTGAAAGAGATTCAGAAGAAAGCCCAGTCAATCATAAATAAAGACGTGGCTTTTGAAAGACAAGAGATGCCGATAGACGAAGCTGTTAGTCTTTTTGAAAGTATGAATCAAGATTACAAAGTTTCATTGCTAAAAGATTTGAAAGAAAGAGGCACAACCAAAATGTCTGAAGAAGAATTGCAAGATGTAGGAGGTTCAGTGGAAAATGTTTCAATTTATAAAACTGGTGAATTTGTTGATTTGTGTCGTGGTCCTCATGTGGTAAGTACCAAAGAAATTAAGGCTTTCAAATTAACAAAAATTGCTGGTGCTTACTGGCGAGGTGATGCCAACAATCCTCAATTGCAACGTGTTTATGGTGTTTGTTTTGAAACCCAAGAACAAATGGCTGAATATTTTCATATGTTGGAAGAAGCAGAAAGACGTGATCATCGTAAACTTGGACAAGAATTAGATTTGTTTGTTTTTTCAGATTTAGTTGGTCCTGGACTTCCGCTTTTTACTGACCGTGGGACTGTGATGCGTCGTGTTTTGGAAGATTTTGTTTGGTCACTGATGAAGCCCTTTGGTTATGCTAGAGTTTGGATTCCTCATATTGCTAAGTCTGATTTGTACAAAACTTCTGGTCACTGGGACAAATTTGCTGACGATATTTTTCATGTTTCCAGTCGTAAGACTGATCAAGAATTTGTCATGAAGCCAATGAATTGTCCTCACCATACTCAAATTTTTGCAAGTCGTCCTCGTTCTTACAAAGATATGCCGATTCGTATGAGTGAGGTGACTACTGTTTACCGTGATGAAAATACAGGACAACTTCAAGGACTTTCTCGCGTACGTTCTATTACTCAAGATGATGCCCATGTTTTTTGTCGCCTAGATCAAGTGGAACAAGAAGTAGGAAATATCTGGAGTATTATCAAAGATTTTTACAAAGCTTTTGGTATGCCTTTGTCTATTTATTTGTCTTTGCGTGACGGTGAACACAAAGAAAAATATCTTGGTTCAGATGAAGTATGGGATTTGGCTGAAGGATCTTTGCGTAATTTTCTCAAAAAAGAAAATTTAGAATTTGTGGAAGAAAAAGGTGAAGCTGCTTTTTATGGACCAAAGATTGATTTTCGTGCCAAAGATGCTATCGGTCGTTATTGGCAATTGGCTACAGTCCAGCTTGATTTCAATTTACCAGAACGTTTTCAACTTGAATATATTGATCAAAATGGTGAAAAACAAAGACCAGTGATGCTTCATCGTGCCATCTTAGGTTCTGTTGAAAGATTCATGGGTGTACTTATTGAGCATTATGCTGGGGCTTTTCCTGTTTGGCTTGCCCCTGTGCAAGTTCATTTTGTGCCAGTTTCAGAAAAACATGTAGATGGTGCTAAAAAACTAGTAGAAGAATTTGAAAAACTGGGTCTTCGGGTTAGTATTGATGAAGCTGATGAAACAGTTGGCAAGAAAATTCGTAATGCTTCCAAACAAAAAATTCCTTATACAGTCGTAGTTGGTGACAAAGAACTTGTTGGTGATGATTGGCAGATAAGAGTCTTTGGTCAAGAAGAACAAATTAGTATGAGTAAAGAAGATTTTGTGAAGAAAGTGAAAAGTGAGAATGATGAGAGAAAAGCGTAAGCAACGAACAATTAACAGAGAACAAAAAATCATTCAAGAGGTGTTTTTTGTTAGATAAAATTTTATTGGAAATTTGTGTTGTGTAAAAATTTATTTATAAATAAAAAAGCCTGTGGATAAATAAATACAAAAAATTAACATATCCGAGTAAATAATGTATACTAGTATTGTCTTATTAAATAATTTTTTTAGCATGTATATTTGTGAGGGGACAAATTATATTCTAAAATACTTTTTGAAGTGTTTGTTTTAATCACTTCTTTTTTATTTCATCTGGTCTTACCTCTGTGTTCTCTTTTTCAAAAAGATGGTCGGTACGTAGTGGTAAGATAGGATTTTATTTTTAATTATATTAATTTAATTTATTTAATTTTATGAATTATTTAAAGAATTTTTTTTCTAAACAGCATCTACTACGAACTGCACTTATGATTAGTGTGGCGAGTTTTGTAGGTATTGCGATATCGTTTGGTGTAATAATGTTTGCCCGTGCTGTAGCTCCTACGCCATCTGTAAATGGTGGCATACCAGATGGTGCTACAGATGTACCTATCAGTACTTTTGTGGCTGTTCATTTTGACAATGGGCCTTTAGACATGACTACTGTATCAACAACTTCAGTTATTTTGCAGGCAAATACTGGTAATACTCAGGGAGGTGCTCCAACTGGCCCTAATTTTTGTCTTAGTGCTATGTTGGTTGAAAGTAGTAGTACTATAATGTGTGAACATATGTCAGACAATATACCACTCACGACTTCGACTTGGTATACTCTGACAATTACCACAAGTACAGCCAATTTGAGTGCTGAATATTTGGCAAATCCAGTTGTAACTACATTTCAGACAGGGAATTTTGATATGAACAACAATACTACACCACCGTTTGTCCAGAATAGTGTGCCACAACCCGGTGATTCTGGTTTTGCTATCAATGGTAACCTTTTGGTAACATTTCCTGGTGGTGATCAAGGAAATATGGCCACAAGTGGTCCAGGGTCGGTGACGAGTACAGCAAATATCAGTTTGGAGACAGTTGTAAATATGGTACCATCAGGCACAAATATTTGTGCCAGTGGTGGTTGTGTACTGACTTGGGATGGTACCAATCATATTTTGAAAATAAATCCAGCTAGTGATCTTAGCCAAAATGCGGATTATGTCTTAATTCTGAGAAAAGAAATAACAAATGTTGCAGGAGTGGCACTCCAAGGTGGACAACAAGATGATATGCGATTTTTTCACACGTCATCTGGTGTTGCTGATGTGAGTGCGCCTACCATTGTCGGTATGAACCCTGCTTCTAGTACTACGGATGTTCAATTGAGCCTAGCTGCTGTGGTCGTGCACTTTTCCAAAGATATAGACCAATCAACACTCAATAATACTAATGTAAAATATTTTGCTGATATCAATGCAAGTAGTGCTTTGGATGGTGGTGAAACTCCTTTGGCAACTACGTCTTACCAATATGATGCTATGCAAAAGACTTTGTTTATTGGACAGCCACAATTACTTACGACAAGTACACAGTACTGTGTAGAATTCACCACAGGTGTAAAAGATACTTTGGGGAATGCTTTATCTGCTTCTGATCAGTGTTTTACTACTACAGCCCAAGCATATGTAGCCACGGCTCCGACAATAATGTCAGTTGACGCCGACAACTTTATGGCTTGGGTACAGTATGATCAACCAATATCTGCAGTAACTGCGGTAGCAAAATCAAACTATACAATGTTGTGTGGTACAAACCAGCTAAATACTTCAGCTATGACATTTGTCTATAGACCAGAGGCAAATGCCGTGGAAATACAAGGACATGGATGTGCTACAGGATCTGTATTGACAGTGACTGTGACGGGTGTAAAAGATATAAGTGGTATGGAAACGATCGTGGCAAATGGTACGACGAATGTGGGCAAAGTCACGGTGCAAAATTCAGATACCACGGGTGGTATTGTTGGTGGTTTTGATAAACCAGATTTCAATAACACTAATTTTGGAAATTTTTGGGAAAATCCTACCCGTTGTGCACCAAATACGACTATCAAAGGAAAAGCATCTCGGTGGATGTGTGAATTGTCTGTCCCTGCCGCGGTATCAGTTGGTGCTACATCTACATTGATTATTACGGTTCCGTCTGGTTTTGATATCACGAGTACCACGATCCCTTCTGGTACAACTTCGTTTTTGAATGCTGATTTGAATGGTCCAGGGCCTGGTATCACGACTATTACTTCGATGACCACAAATACCGTTGCCAACACGATTACCCTCGTCCTCACGCAATCAGGGAGTGCGATGAATGCAAATGATCATATTCAGTTTGAATTTGAAGGTGTGGTAAATTCTTCTATAGAAGGAAGTAATTCAGCATCGATTGTCGTAAAGGATGCCAGCGGTGTAAAACAAGGACAGACAATTACCACCGCACCATTTACTATCGGAGCTGGTGGTGCGTACTCCTTGTCAGGAACCGTATGCAAAGCGGCTTCTTCAGGGGGTGCCTGTGGTGCGGCTGCAGCGTTGGTAGGGGTAAAGGTATTTATTGATAGTCCACAGAGTGGTCATCAGGAAGCCACAACCGACGGAAGTGGAAATTATACCTTTACGAGTTTGAGTGCTGGTCAATATAATGTCGGAATTTTTGTGAACGCAAGTCAATCAACTGGCGGAGGCAATAATTTTCAATCAGTAACTATTAACGGTGGAAATGCAACACATGTAGATTTTAAAAAAGTAGATGTGTCTTCTACCGGAAAAACATTGACTGTGAATGTGAGTGGACCAATTAACACAGATCTCGATGTCTTCTGTTCTGCTCCTAATTCTTCTGGGTTTTCTGCTCCTGTTATGCAGATGTTGACTACTGATGGTGCTGGTGCAGGAACTGTTGACTTAAAATTGCAACCAAATACGACGTATCAATGTGGCATTGGTCCACATATTCCGTTTGATACGTTTTCTTCAGGTGGCCCACCATCAGTTCCAGATTTTACGTTCATGCCACCTGCCCCAAAAATGGTTCATGTTGATAACGTTGATTTGAGTACATCATTTGTCTTAATTACTGCATCAAATCAAGTTATCGGTCAAGTCGTTGGAACAGACGGAACGACAGGTATTGCAAATGTGTTTGTAGACGCTCGTCCGGTTGGTTGTTTTGATACTGCTACAGGGGCTTTGAAAGATTGTAATGGTGGTTTTGCTAAGTCAAAAAGTGATGGAACGTTTGTGTTGAATGTAACAGAAGGAACGTATATTTTGTCAGCTTGTGCTCCTGGAATGCCATGTAGTAGTGATGTAGAGGTAACGGTGAAAGCAAACACTGGTGCTTCTGACAATAATGCAACAGCTGACGTGTATGCGAATGGTACCTTGCTCACGAGTGTTGCAGGGCAAACAATAAAAATGTCAAAAAGTAGTTTAACCATCTCTGGTCAGGTGCAAGATGAAAACAGTACTGCAATGCAATATGCGTTTGTTCATGCACAACAAATAGATCCGAATGTTACGCATACGTGTTCATCGTTTACCCCATTGGGTGGAGATACTGGTTCACCAACAGACGCTCAGGGAAATTATACGTTGTATGTTTCTGCTGGTACGTGGCGAGTAGAAGCATTTGCTGGTACGTATGGCCAAGTAAATTGCAGTATTGTTACTGTAGGAAGTTCAAGCTTGACTGGTCAAAATATTGCAGCAACCACGTCAGATTTTGCTACGATTCGAGGAACAGTGACAAAAAATGCATCACCAGTACAGGGTGCCAATGTAAACTGTTTTGGATCTTCTGGTGGAAATCAGACAATGTCTGGATCTGATGGAATCTATTCAATGAAAGTAAAATTAGGTACGTATAGTTGTGATGGGTTTATTCCTGGTGCTGGTCCATTGACTCGTGTAACTGGTGTGGACACAAGCGGAGGAACCGATGCATTGGGAACGGATTTGTCTATGGGTAATCCAGGTACTATTAGTATTGATCTTGGTAGTACTATTACCAATGCATTCTGTGACGCACGAAATCAGTATGGTTTTGGAAATGGGACAAGTCAGAATAATAATGGTGTGTATACAATAAATGTTCCTGCTGATGATTATACAGTTCGTTGTGGTAACCCAGATATCGGAGAAGTGGGTACTACATCAACTACTCTTCTTGCTGGTGGTGCGAATAGTATTACCTTTACTGCTCCTACGCTGTACCAAGTTACAGGAAGAATTACAGATGGCAGTAGCAACTTGCAAGGTGCAAGTATTACATTGACTGATAAAAGCAATGCACGTATTGTCTTCAAACAAAGCGATGCTACTCCTGATTCAAATGCGAATGTGACAGTTTCAGTTCCTGCAGGTACATATTCAGTAACTGCTTCAAAATCAGGCTATGTAGACAGTGCAGCCCCACAGACATTGACTGTTTCTGCTACAGGTACCTTTACAATTAGATCACTCACCAAAGCAAGTGCCGTTGTGGCTATTACTGTCCAGTCAAATAGCAGCAACTATACAGGAAATGCCAAAGTAGTTGCAACAAAATCAGATGGAAAAGTAGTAACTGCCGATGTGGATAAAACAACTCCCTCTGGGGCAAATGTTTCCATGTCACTTACCAACGGAACCTGGAGTATTCGAGCGTTTGCTGATAATGGAAAAACTGTTGCATCCGCAAGTACTGTTACGGTAACGAATAATTCAACAGCGTCTCCGAGTACGCTTACGCTAGATTTGAGTACAGATATCGGTAGCGGATTTACGTCAACGCAACTCAAACCACAACAACAGTCGATGATTCCTTCCAATGGAGGTTTGTTCAAAGACCCAAATATTAGTAGCAATTTTGAATTAAATATTCCAAGTGGTGCATTGTCTACATCAGACGCTACTGCTGGTACGATTGAAACGAAAAATGATCCTACGCTTGCAATTAGTACGCCGGGAAAACAATTTGTTGGTTCAACAGCAATCGAAATTACTCCAACCAATTCTAGTGGACAAAAAATTAGTGATATTTCTTCCGCTGCCACTATTGTTATGCCATTTGATCCAACGGCTATTCCAAGTGGTGTCGCAACTTCCTCATTACAATGCGGCGCCTGGGATGAAGCAGCTGGAGAATGGGAAATGTTGCCTAGTTCTGTAGATACCACAAACAACACGATAACGTGTCAAACAACTCATTTTTCCACGTTTGGTGTTCTTGCTGCAACGAGTGGTGGTACGAGTGATTCTACTCCTGCTCCAACACCAAGTAGTTCTGGTGGTAGTAGTTCAACTATCTTTCCCCCTACATTACCTACCAAACCAGAAGCCATTCAAGCTATAAAATTGAATGCAGTATATGAATTAAACAAAGCAACTTCACTGAAATTAGGATCAGTAATTCATACTGTAACAGCTTTGAATGCTGATGCTTCTAGTGCTACAGTAGTTATAGAATCTACACCAGTGACTACGACACTTGCTCTTGGTGAACCAAAAAATATAGATACTAATGGTGATTCCTTTGATAATCTTACTGTTACTTACAATGGTCTTGATAATTCTGGCAAGGTAAAACTTGAGGTGGTAACTCTTGGTGATGAATCAGAGACCCAAGGTTCAGTAAGTATCAATGCCGGACAATATGAAACAAACACTACAACTGTTTCTGTATTTTTGAATGTAGCTAATGCTACTCAGATAATGTTTTCCAATGTGGCAAATTTCACTGGAGCAACTTATGTTCCATACAAAGCTACCAGTACTTGGACTCTAACAACAGGAAATGGGGTCAAAACATTGTATGTTAGATTCAAATCTGTTTCTGGAGGCACTGTTGACTCGCTAGACACCATAAAATTAGTTGGTCAAAGTTTTGAGCAAACACCGACAGCTCCTATTGTTATCAATTGTTCTCTCAACATCGGTGAAGCTTACAAATCAAATGATTCAAAAGCAGTATATTATGTGACAGCACCATTTGGTGGTGGTAGCGATTGTACCAAACGAGTATTCAACAAATCAACAGTATTTTTTACTTACTTCACTTCTTGGAACGATGTTCATGTTGTAACAAAAGAAAAACTTCAAGGTATTACAAATGATTCATTAGGTTTTATGCCTTGGGGACCAAAATTTAATCCTCAATATGGCGCTCTTATCAAGTCAGTTAGTGATCCAAAAGTATACCTATTGATTGAAGGTAAAAAACGTTGGATTGATTCAGAAGAAGCTTTTACTAATCTAGGGTATTCATGGAATTGGGTAGAGGATGTAGATCAAAGTTTGATAGATTCTGTATCAGCAGGAGATGATATTACCAAAGATACTGGTTATCCAAACGGACTTTTGGTTAAGTATTCTAGTAAAGCAGACGTTTATTTGTTAGCTCCAGATAGTAGTCAAACTGGTAAGATGGTTAAGAGACATATAAAAGATATGGAGTCTTTCAATACACTGGGTTATAGATGGGATCGTATAGTGACTATTCCAAGTACTACTATTTTTGTAAATGGTGAAGAGGTTGCCAGTAGTCAAAAGTCTATAGTGAAACAAAGTAGTGGTTATAAGTTTACACTTGGTTTGGAAGGGGGTAATTCTGGTGAAGAAGTGAAACAATTACAACTCAAACTTCAAGATCTGGGTTATCTGTCCAAAGATATTGAAGCCACAGGTTATTATGGTTCAGCAACTACTAAAGCAGTGAAAGCTTTTCAAACCGCTGAAAGTATTGATTCTCTAGGTTTTGTGGGTCCAAACACTAGGCGTGTTTTGAATAGTTTGTAATTTATTTAATAACTAAAAAGACGACTCAGTTGAGTCGTCTTTTGTTTGTGATGATTTTTTAGAGGCCGGTGCATAAAAGTGTGGGATTTGATGTATGGTGTCCTAAAAAAGTTGACAAATTGAAATTGAGAGTAGATTCTTCCCCTAGTAGGGGGAGTTCCAACCAGAGGACTGGTCCGACCTTTGGCGGAAGAGGGGGGGGCTTTAGCAAGATAAAACATTTTATTATACTTTAGACCTCCCCTAACCCCTCCTAGTAGCGGTAGTGCATACCTTTTTAAGGACTGACGGCAAGAACTCCCTGTGATGTCCCGCAGGACTCACAGGGATGAATTGCCGACCAAGACGTTGGAAAAAAGTAGAATAATGTTATATAGTAGTATATA
>Ga0210037_1001371_pt1 | contig 14896 bp, 15 predicted proteins | sample CryGey08umfilter_3_FD_185451 | JGI IMG/M metagenome (GOLD analysis project Ga0210037, IMG submission 185451) | Groundwater microbial communities from aquifer in Utah, USA - Crystal Geyser 4/9/14 0.8 um filter (SPAdes) (version 3) | ecosystem: Environmental > Aquatic > Deep subsurface >...
ATGGGCGCATCTAAACAATCAAAAACATAAATATCATTCCCTGAATCTTTTAACTGACCAATCCATCGAGCGGCATGAATGTATTGCTGACAAATAAATAAGATTTTCATTGAACTGTTATAATTAAATATACAAAATAAGAACTAGGCAGAATAAAATATTGAATAATTATTGGTTTTCCAACCACTTTTCTAAAGTAAACAATAAATACAACTTATTATAATCTACTTGGTTTTTATCTGAAAATTGATTCTTCAATTCATTTTGATTTAAATAATTAAAAATGAGACTATTTTTATTTTGAATTATCATCTCAAATTCTTTTCCAGGCGCTGAGTTATGGTTAAACCAATCTGCTAAAGGAACTGTAAATCCCTGCTTTTTGCGTTTGATAAAATCAATACCAAATCTTTTTGCGGCGATGGTGTTGAGTATTTTTTTCTTTTCCCAAGTGCCGTTAAAGTTGCGGCTAATTTTAAATTTAGTGGGGATTTGAGCCATTAAATTTACCATTTCAACATCTATAAATGGGGTTCGTACTTCCAAACTATTCATCATGGCGGCAATATCTACTTTTGTTAAAATATCGCCGTGAATATAAGTTTTATAATCAAGATAACTTGCTAAACTATAAGTATCTAATTTTTGTTCTTGTCCTTTTTGATACCATTTAGCATAACTATTTGCTTCTGTATCAATGTTATTAAATACTTCGTGGAGAAATAGCCTTTGGCTTTGCGCTTCATTAAAAATACTCACCAAATTAATCCAGTCAGTTAAATTGGGTTGGCGTGGTGTGGATTGATAGGTTTTTCCCACCAACTTTAAGGCTGTTTTAAGGTAATTTTTATAAGCCTGATTCGGGGCACTCGGGTTTAATATTTTTAAAAAATTTTGATAACTATAATAACCACCAAAAGCTTCATCGCCACCATCTCCCGATAAAACTACCGGCAAATATTCCCTAATTTTTTTAGTGATAAAATAGGTTGGAATAGCCGAACTATCGGCAAAAGGTTCTCCGAAATGTTTTATCAATTTAGGAAAAATGCTTTGCATATCGGTCATATCAATAAATTCGATATGATGATTCAAATGATACATTTTGGCAACTTGCTCAGCATAAGGAACTTCATTAATATTTTTATTGGCGAAACCCATAGTAAAAGCTTCGACCTTATTCCCTTGTTCTGCTAAAGACGAAGCAATTAAACTTGAATCAATGCCCCCGGATAAAAAAGTGCCATAAGCTACATCAGCAATTTTGTGATAAGCAACCGAAGTATCCAATGCTTGCGTAACGCTTTCAACCCAATCATTATAAGAAACCGAATAAATGGGTTTAAATTGCACGTCGTAATAAACTTTTTTCTCGATAATTTTTCCTTTAAAATTAATTATCAAATAGTTACCAGGTTCAAGTTTATATAAATCGTTATAAATACTTAATGGCGCTGGTATATAAGCGTATTTAAAATATTCGGCTAAAGCCGATACATTTATTTCTTTTTTAAAATGTGGATGTTCTTTAAATTGCTGTATTTCAGAACCAAACATAAAATAATCGGATCCTTGATAATAAACTAAAGGCTTGATTCCAAAATGATCTCTGGCAATAAAAATTTGTTGTTTTTCGATATCGGCTATGGCAAACGAAAACATGCCTCGTAAATGGTTTACAACCGCTTCTCCCCAATGTTGATAAGCAACCAAAATAACTTCGGTGTCGCTATTAGTTTTAAATTGATAACCAACTTTTATAAGTTGGTATTTTAGCTCTAAATAATTGTAAATCTCACCATTATAGGTAATGCACAATTTATTATCTTCAATTTGGAGCGGTTGGTTGCCACTTTTTAAATCGATAATTGATAAGCGCCGATGTCCAAAACCAATATTATTGTGCATCCAAAATCCAAATCCGTCAGGCCCACGATGCGCTACGGCATGTGTAACCGATTCTAAAATTTGCTTAGAAACTGAATTAGATGTATCGTAATTTATGATTCCTGCAATGCCACACATACTTATTTAATTATTATTTTATTCATAGCAAAATTTGCACCATCTAAAGCAACTAATTTTTCAGTACCATTTTCATTTAATATTGAAAGTTGGTGAACGGCATCTTTAAAAATTCCAGACTTTTTAAAAAACAGCGGTTCTTTTATGGCGCGTTCAACATAATTAGTTTTACTAATTTCTAGAATTTGATAAAGATTAATTCCAGATCCATATCCTTTAGTACCATCTTGAGCTACCCTATATAACTTGCAGTTATACTTTATTATAGGCCCTGCATTTCGATTATTTTTAACATAATTGGTCAATGGTGAACACGGATGTTTAATCCAAGGTGCTTTTAAATTTTCAGAATAAAAAAGCAAGAGTTCGTTTGAAATTAAATTAGTTGTTATCCAATAATAAATTGCGTCAACTTCAACAAAAATAGTATCCACAAACTGCACACCTTCAAACAAAACAGTATCTAGAACCCAATTTTCGGGAAAATTTTTTGCTTTATATAAACGCACCTGATTAGATTGATAAGATTCGGGCAACATATAAAAATTCTCATCTTTTTTAAAAACATAAGGATAGGACTGGTGAAATGGTTCTTGAAGAATTTTTTTTTGATAAACCCAATCAATTCCATTTTTACTTGTTGCATAGGCAATATCAGCCCCTTTTTTTAAATATTTATGATATTCATATTCAAAAAAGAGATAATAGTTACTATCTTCTTTAAACAGAAAGGGGTCAGCTAAACCACTACAATCTTTATCAGCCAAATTAATTGTGCTTTTATGGGGTAGGTTTATCGTGTTAAATTGCTCTAAAGGTTTACTTGTTTTAAAGGTAAGAATGGTCCAACCCTGTTTATAAGGCTTTAAAAACAAGTTAAAGGGAAATTTTAATATAATTTTTTCTAAAGCCTTATTGCTGTGATTTTTAGATCTAATATACAGTGCCATATTCACAATCCAAAAGATTGTGAAAAGCATAATAAATACAATTAATAGCTTTATAATCATTTTTTAGTTGCTACAACAAAAACTCCCGAGATTAATAAATCTAATGCGGGAAGTTTTTTAAATTCGTTCGCTAATTTACTTCTTACTTGTTCAATATAATTCAAATGATTGTCATCATAATCCTGTCTATAAACAATATTATTTTTATGAGGGATAAACTCATTTTCGTTTGATCCAAAAATATGCGTAATATAAAAGGTTGATTTAAAATGTAAGCTTTCTAATAATATTTTATAGTGTGAAATTCGATTTCTGTTTGGAAGCCCAGAGTGATTGGTCATTAATTTATAAATCCAAGAAGGATACATTAAATTTCCTAACTGGTGATTATTAGCTTTTGTAAACATTCCATAATCGCGTAAATCTATTTTATGAAGCATCATTCCGCCATTCTTTAAAATAGCATTCATCACCTTAAAAGCCTTTTTGGTATTGCTTATTTCTTGCATCACAGCTCTTGAAACAATCAGGTCAACTGAATTATTTTTAAATACCTTTTGACCCTCTTCAATTCCAAAACCATATATGTATTCTAATTTATCAGGGTTGATTTTTAAACTACTATTAATTAGTGAAATAGCGTCATCAAATCTTTTTTGGTCGGCAGCGTTTAATGATACTCTCAAGTTATTATAAATTGTTAATTGTTGAATATCATCTCGTTCTGAATAAAATTTATCGAGTAAATAAACTTTTTTAGCACCTAAGGCCAAAAATTTTAAGGCTACTCCAAAATTATCTCCGGGACCGATTTCTAAAATAGTCTTGTCAAAAATTGATTCTTTTGACAAATTACCGTATTTTAAATAATCTTCAAATACGTTGTTAATATAGGTAATACTTTCACTTACGGTTCTTGATTTATGGGTTGCACCAGCAAAAGCCAAGTGGTTTCCTAAAACACTTTTTAGGTGTCTTTTCTGATTTTTTACAACATTTTTAAAAATAAATCTAAGTTCCTTAAAAAGTGCCATACTGTTTTATATTAAGCTGTTCTAAATTTAAATTAATAGTATTTATTGATTAAATCGCTTAATTGGTTTAAATAAGATTCAATTAAGAACTTGTTATTAAGCAATATATGGTTTTCTATTCCGGTTTGCTTGCATAATTGTTGATCTTTAATTAGCAACTCTAATTTATAAAAAATTGACTCTAAAGAATTTTCAACATAAAAAGGATAATTTTCACCCAAAAGACTGATACAGCCCGCGTGATTTGTGCAAACAACGGGTAAACTATAAGCCATGTATTCCATCACAACATTTGGCATACCTTCCTTAATTGACACTAAAACACCAATATCTAAATAGGGTAATAAATCATTAGCACTAACATCGTGTAAAATAGTAATGTCATTATTCAATTTATTTTTGAGTATGTATTCAAAAACTTCATCAAAATTTGATAATTCATTCTCCGATTCATAAATGTTTCCACATAAAATTAAATGACAATTTTTATGATTTTTAAGTATTTTATGAAAGGTCTTTACCAAAAGCAGTTGGCATTTTTCGACTCTAAAATGCGCCAACATTCCAATAAAGATTTTTCCTTTTAAACTGTTTAAAACCTCTATATTTTTATTAGAATTAATTGATTTTATTGTAGAAAAATTAGATAAAAAATAGGTCTTTTGTATCGGAGTTTTTAAAACCTTTAACAATTCTTGTTTACCGTCAGGTGAATTTGCTATTAAAAATGGCACTTTTTGGGTAGCCACTTTTTCTAACTTATCATTTCTAAAATAGTCAGCACCACGATGGTGCCAAAAAGTAATTTTTGCCCCTGCAATTTTATAACAAAGTGCTGCAATGATTGAAGGTGGATTCAAATAAGGGATAATGATATCGGGGTTGTGTTTTCTTAGTTTTAGACCAAATAGTGCAATTTTGGTTCTGCGTTTTAAATATTTTAAGCTGCCGGCTGCCGAAAGCGGATTGGAAACTATAAATAGGTTTTTTAATTGGTATTTTTCACATTCTTGGTAAAATAATTTTGAATTAGATGATTTTAAGTAGCTGTATATAAAAACCTTACAATCTTTTTTATTTTGCAGATAATTCGCTAGAAAAAGCCCTTGCTTTTCCGCACCACCTAAAACAAAGGATTTAAAAAGAATGATGATATTTTTTGATTGAAAATTAAACACTTTTATTTTAAAAGTTTTTTTATACCCATTTTATACAATTCAATTATATCATAGAAAATATAAATGCTTAATTCTTTAAAAAAGAGATGATATTTAAGTTTATATTTAACAGTAAAATATTTTATTTCAGAACTGTGTTTATCAAAAATACCTAAAAATTTTCTATAGGTAAATATTATTTTTTTGTGGGCTTCTATTTCGTTAAGAGTTGACCAAACACCTTTATCATGACATCTATAAACGGACATATTTTCATTCATAAAATAGCCACCTCCTTTTTCTAAAAGTAATAAATATAAAGGCCAATCGCCTTGCGGTAATTTGTGAAAATTTATTGGAAATTTTTTTATTATATTTCTGAAAACTACAGACGATGTAAAAAACCAATTTTTTTTAATCATATCTTCGAAATATATATATCTTTCTCTATTGACTTCTAAAAATTCAGTATTCCTGATTGTGTCTAAAATTCTTGCTCCATGCCCACAAATTACTATATCTTTGTTTTTTTCTAAAAAATCTACTTGCTTTTGCAGTTTTAAGGGGTCTGTCCAGTAATCGTCGCCTTCGCATAGGGCTATGTATTTCCCCCGAGCCATAGGGAAAAGAATATTGGTTAAAGTATTTTGTATCTTAAATTGATTAACAGTTTGATAAACACATCGAAACAAATGAGGATATTTTGCTTCGTATTCTCTTAATATTTTCGCAGTACTATCTGTCGAAGCATCTTCATGCACCAATATTTCATACTCAAATGTTGTCTGCTGCATCACGAAACCATCCAAACATTGACGGATGTAGTTTTCGTGATTATAAGTAACGCAACATATACTAACCAACGGATTATTCATTAAACTATTCTTTAATTGCATATGCACAAGGCATCCAACCAAAAGGAAATTGTTTCCATTTTACATGTGGAAGAACATCTCTAATAGCCCGCATTTCTCCAGGAGCAAGTTCAAACGAATAATGATCAAGTATTAACATACCTCCTGGAGTTATTCTGTCCCAAAATGTTTTTAAACATTCCGAAACAACATCATACAAACCACAATCGAGAAATACTAATTTGAACTGTAAATGATTATTTTCTTTAAAAAATAAAGGGAGTTCTTTTGATGCATCTAGATTATGTAAATGCACAATATTATCAAGGCCTTGTACCTTTACAATATCTCTTACTTTTTGTTCAGGTGTGCAATACGAACCCTTGGTAATAACATGTTGCTCTTCTTCCGTAGGCTCTGCCCCTTGACACCAATCGAAACCATGTACCAATGTTAGTGAATTTGGTTCAAATATCTTAGTGAGTTTTGCAAAAAGTAAAGAACCAAAACCTAGGTTTACCCCCACTTCTGCAATATGACCGGCTACATCCAAAGTCATCTTATATGCTTCATACAGTGTAATTTCCCTTGCTAAAGTTTGATGTCCTATAAACGCAGGAAAGTGATGGATTAAATCTGTTTTGCTTATATCCATCTCTAAAATAGCATTCAAACCTGATTCGTATTGAGGTCGCAAATTATGATGTTTAAGATATTCATATTTTGTTTTTGTTGGATCGTTTTGCATATTTACATTTTTTAATGTTTTAAAATTCTAATTCAGCATAACCGAAACCGCTTTTGCCAAAACCGTTGCCATTGTAAAACATTATATATTTATTATTAACTTTTACAATGTGTGGATAACAAATCATCTCAGAATCCCATCCTTCATCAGAAACATCTATTCCGGCTTTAGAATCATTTCTTGTCCAATTTAATAAATCTGTAGAATATGCATAGCCCAATCTATATGAGGTATTTCCAGGTTTTCTAAAATTATGACTGCCTCTTGTTGCAAACCATAAATGATATACGCCATCTTGTTCAATAATGGTAGGTTTGCAATTAGCTTCAAATGTGCTGTTTGAATCTATAATTAACTTGCCTGATGGTACCCAATGTATTGCATCTTTAGAAACAGCATAGGTAAACTGATAGGTGTGTTCAAGTTTTTCGTCAATTTCTAACCAATCAATACCCGTTGAATAAATTGAATAATATAATTCATTCTTTAATACAATACATGGACCTGTTGCTGATAAAGGATCATGTTGATTTAAAGAAAATACAGGAGCTTCAGAATATTTTTTAAAAGTTAAACCATTATCTCTGCTTATAGCCAATCCTGTGAAATTTTTGTAGGGTACATTCTTACATTGACTCCAACCAGCATAATATAAATATAACTCATTGTTTTTGTAAATAACATAATTTGGTATAATGCCATTTTCATCAAATGTACCTCTTCTTCCTCTTTCTAAAACAGGGTTCGGGTTTAAAGTAATTATTTTTTGTGGATTATCTTTTTCTACATCAATAAATGTTGGTAAACTTTGGTGATTTTCTAATCTTGCAGAAAAAAAAATGCGTATTCTATCTTCAAGTACTATAGCAGTTGGACACTGTGCATGGGAGGTCATCCAATCATATTGTTTATCGGTTTGAAAAATCAAACCTTTTTTAATCCATTTCATTATCTCTTTTTTTTAATAGTATTTCAGCCTCTTTTCTAATTAAATCATCCAACCATTTGTGCATGCTTTTTCCTGTTCGTTTTTGTGCTTCAAAAGCTAACTTTTTAGTTTCTGAAGTAATTCCTTCCATTTTCCCATAGTATCTTGTATTAAAACTACCTCCTCTAACACCTGGTATTTCCATATCAAAATTACCTTTTGGCTCGCCGATGCCGACAGTATAGTCAAAAACATAATGAACATTGCCATTTATCCATCTGACACCTACATTACGAGCTTCAACAGGTATGTACCTTAATGGGACAGTGTCTGCAAACATAGAATTATTATTTATACAGATTTTACCGTATTCTGTTTCGCGCAACCATTCGGGTACATTTTTCTCACAAAAAACTACTTTTCCTCCAGGTTTAACTACCCTTGCCATTTCTTTTAATCCCATTGGTAAATCAGGAAAATGGCCAACACCTGCAAAACAATATAAAGCATCGAAACTATTATCAATAAAAGGTAAAGCGCAAGCACTTGCAACAACATGCTCAACTGGAATCTCAACATTTTTCATTCGCTCCATGTTATAAGCCAACATATCTGGGGAGATGTCTAATAGCCATAATCCTCCATCTTTATTCAAACGAGAAGCAATAATCTCTGAATCCTTACCAGTGCCAGCTGAAACTTCAAGTACTTTATATTTTGGCTTTAATTCAAGTAAGTCAATCATTCTGTTGCGGATATCTAACTCATTTTCATTATATAATTCAAATGTAATGTGAACATTTTCATCATACGTTTTGGCTATTTCTGAATAGTATTTTCTTGCAAAAGCAGCCCCTTTAATTTCTTGCTCAGGAGTGATAAAATCGATACAACCATTTTTAATAAAATACTTCCTTTTAATGTTTTTTGATAATAAAATGCCCTCTATTATTTTATCCTCAATAATCATAGAGGATTTATCTATTTCCAATTTATCACCAGATATTGGGCATCTGTAATTTTTTAAATTTTCAATTTTCATCCCAATTTATTTTTGTTTTATTAATTCATACCATATTAAATCGTGCCATGCATTATTTTTCTGAAAAGCATCGTGTTCATATGCATATTTGACAAATGATAATTTATTGCAAATCCTTTGAGATTCAAAATTTTCCGCGACATGAGCAACAATAATTTTATGTAAATCGAGCCAACTAAAACCATATTCAATTATTGACCTTGAAGCTTCAGTTGCATATCCTCTTCCCTGATAATTAGATGCTATCAAATACGATAATTCTGCTCTATTAAGTGTCCAAGTTCTGATTTGACGCTTAACATCAATTAATGAAACTAATCCAATAATTTCATTCTCAAACCAAACACACCAATGATACCCTTTGTCATTTCTTTGCGCTTCAATTAGGCTAATAATCAATCTTTTTGTGGTATCAATATTGGTATGTGCTTCCCAAGTAAGAAATTGAGTGACCTTATTGTCTGACATTAAAAGAAACAACCTATCCACATCATCCATACATGGCGGGCGTAAAACCAATCTTTCTGTATTTATTTCAAAATTCATAATCTCTTATTTAAATTACTAACCCGCCATTCACATTAATCACTTCGCCATTCATAAAGTCGTTTTCGATGGCAAATTTAATGGTCGCTACAACTTCGGAGATATTTCCGGTACGGCGAAGTGGCGTTTTTGCTATCCATTGTTCCAACATTTTTTCTTCCAAAGCATCGTGTGTGCCGGCTGTATCAATAAATCCGGGAGCTACAGCAACAGAGCGGATTCCAAAACACCCAAACTCTTTTGCCCATACCTTGGACATGGCTTCAATAGCTGCTTTAGATGCGGCATAAGCTGTTTGACCGGCATTGCCCCTTGCCGAAATGGAACTAATATTCACTATTACTCCTTTATTCCTGTACTTTATCATTTTGGCAGCCACAGAACGCGTCATATAAAACACCGAATTTTGATTTACAGCAATTACCTTATTCCAAAGTTCAACAGAATGGCGGGAATCGGGTCGGCTTAATATATTCACCATGGGTGAATTTTTCATAATTCCAGCGTTGTTTATCAGCACGTTCACCGTTTTATCAAGTGTATAAATCTCATCTACAATACTCTCAACTTGCTCATTGTTGGACACATCGCACACAAAGGCAGAGATCGCATTATCTTCATCGCATAAATTATTCAGTGCCAATTGGTCAATATCAAGTGCATATATTTTTGCTCCTAATTTCGAAAAAGTCAATGCCATTGCCCTCCCAAATCCAGCTCCAGCACCGGTAATTATGATTCTTGCATTGATAAAATCCATATTATTGGTTTCTGTATTTAGTTACGATTGATCGTATTGCGTCAAATGTAATCATTTCGGCTATATCGTCGCCACTTATCTCGAATCCAAATTCATCTTCGATGGCTACAATTAAGCTCATATGTGTTAATGAATCCCAGTTTGAAATATCATCCATTGAGGCATTTTCAAGGGTATTTTCAATTGTAATTTTAAAAGTATCTGCTAAAATTTGATTTAATTTATCCATATTTAATTTTTATATTATGTTCTAAAACAAGACGACATGCGTATAAATTGTTCGGAATTGAGCCTATGTGGTTCGGTAGGAACTGCAATAAGCACTACACCATCACCTATACTTTTTATAGTAAGCGTTGCAGCACCAAGCATACATTTTTCGCCGACAATTACTTCGTGTCCAACTATAGCACCCAATCCCACAAAAGTATTTTTGCCTATTCGGGTAACTCCACCAACCAAACAACCGCCTGTCAGCCAACAATGATCTTCAACTACTGCATGATGACCCACCATAGCGCCACCCCATACAAAAACATTGTTTCTAAATGTAGCACAAGGTTGAATCATAGCTCCATCCATGATAATCGTATTTTCGCCAATAGTAAAATTTCCCTTCACCAATGGACTAATATAGGATGCACAAGAATATCCATTTTCCTTGAAATAATCATATTTTGAACTCCTAAGTTGATTCATTCCCTGGTAACCGGTAGCAACAAAAATAGTGTAGCGGGATGGAGCATATCTTTCGACAACTTCGGATAGTTTAATTAGTGGTTTTCCAAGGTAAGTGTCTTGATTAACATATACATCATCAATAACATAAGCAACAATTTGGTATTCACTGTCTCTTTCGAAAAAATACGTAATTACTTCTGCAATTTTACCAGCTCCAAATATTATAAGTTCCTTTTTCATTTTGTTTTGTTTTTTAAAACCATTAATTCAAATTATTGATTGAATTCTTCTTTTAGCTTAAGTCTGTCAATTTTCCCATTTTGGTTTTTGGGCAAATTGTCGTACCAAACATATTTATCTGGCATCATATATAATGGTAATATGTTTTTTAATTGAACAGCAATTTTCTGATCATCATTTTCTTCGCTGCATATACAAGCAATAATTTTTTCTTGTATTTTATCAGTATTAAGATACACTACGGCACTCTCTGAAATAACAGATAATGAATTCAATGCATTTTCAATTTCTTCTAACTCAATACGATATCCCATACGTTTAATTTGGTTATCTTTTCTACCACAAAACATATATATTTTTTTATCATTATCATACTTTACCAAGTCACCGCTGCAATAAATTAAATCTGTATGCGTTGTAATCGCTGGATTATTGATAAATACTTCTTTTGTTTTTTCTGAATTATTATAGTATCCTAAACCAACATTTGCACCTCCAATAGCCAATTCTCCAATTTGGCCGTTTTTAACAACGTTACCTTCATCGCCTAAAACAAGGGCGTAAAAATTTGGTGCAATTGGACCGAGTGGCAAAAGTTCATCATTTTCGATATCATCATTGGTTACTGTATATGATGAACAAATACACGTGCACTCAGTAGGTCCATAAACATTAATAAAAGTAACGCGGTCTGACCATTTTGACCACAATATTCGAAGTTGATTTTTTGGAAATCCTTCGCCACCAAAAGTAACAATGCGCAAGGTAGGCAAATCGCTATCCTTTAGTGCTCGCATGTTAAGCACAAAAACAAACATGGAAGGGACACTAAACCAGATTGTTGGAGAAACTGTATTCAAAGCATCTAAAAGTCTGCGTGGATTACGAGTTAATTGTTCGCTTACGGGGATTATAGAAGCTCCAGTAAATAAGGAAGCATAAAAATCAAAAACAGAATTATCAAAATGCATCGGATTAACATTCGTAAAAACATCGTCGAAGGTTGATGAATAAGTAATTTTCGTCCAATTTATAAAGTTAATTATATTGGCATGAGTTATCAGAACTCCCTTAGGAAAACCAGTAGAACCCGAAGTAAACATTATGTAAGCCGGAGTATTTGATGTCACTTCAGTATTACAAGATGGCAGCATAACTGGATTTGATGCAATGGTTTGTAAAAATGGTTGCTCCTGGTAATTAATTCCATCAACATCAATAAAGTTAAATTCATTGGCAACAGTCAAATTATCTTTCAATCCATAATAAAACAATAATTTTGGAGAACATAAACCCAACATCTTCTTAAATCGTTCAATTGGACTTTTTGGATCTAAATTTGTGTAGATGGCACCAATTTTCAAACAAGCTATCATGATGGCATAAGAGACATTTGATTTATTGTTCAAAATGGCTATTACATCATTTCTTCTTATCCCTTTTTTGATTAAATAATGTGCAATTTGGTTTGATAAAGTATTTAATTGATAATATGTATATAATTCTCCATTCGGAAATTTCAATGCCGTATGCCCATCGCGCTCTATTGCAATAGAATTAAATAATTGGCCTAAGTTATATTGATAAAATTCTATGTTCATATTAAAGAATATTTTGAAAGTAAGTCTCTAACTTCATCTTTGGAATTAAACATCAACAAATCAATTATTGAAAGCCAAGGTACAAATTCATTATTGAATTGTTTGTATTCAATTTTTTCTGATTGAATAAAATTTAATTGTATATTATTTTTCATAAACACTTGTTTATCATACAATTCAGCACCACCAATGGGATTTATATACATTTGTGCTTTTTTCTGCAAACAGATATCCATTATCTTATCAGCAGCTTTTAAATGTCCATTTTGATATTTTGCACTTGTTGGTTCAATCACTGTGTTTATATCCAAATACCGGCAAATTTGTATTAAGCTGTTATGAATATATGCTGATAGATTTGGCTCTTCAAATAAAACAATTGATTCAATTAATAGATAAATATCCTTAAAATAAGGAGCTTTTTTATAATTAAATTCTATGGTTTTAAGCAGTTTACCTTTCCATTTTAAATCACCAACTAATTCAATTTCAGAAATATGTTTATTTTGGCTGGCTTCAATAAGTGGAATGGTAAACAATTGAACTTGTCCGTTTACTAAAATACGGTTTCTATTAATCCAACCCTTTTTTATATAATTAACATCATCATAAATTATAAAAACATCAACGGCATTAATTAATTGAAAATAGCCAATATAAGGAAAAAAGTAGGGTTGCATAATGGCTACTATCATACTGCTGCATTTACAATTTTACAAATTTTTAAAATTGTTGTTTCTTTTAAATCATGATATAAGGGCAAGCATAAAACCTTAGTTGAAATACTTTCTGAAATAGGAAAATCTATACTGTTTACATAAGATAAAGTATTCAAGCTGGGATAAAAATACCTCCGAGGAAAAATATCTTGTTCATTCAACATCGCTTTTACTTTTAGCATTTGTTTTTCACTTTGAAAAAGTATTGGAAAATAACTAAAATTCCAATCCGTTTTTTCTCTTATTTTTAATTTAAGCAATTTAGAAAAATCGAGATTATTATCGTAATAATCAACTACTCTTTTTCTTTCTTTTAAAATTGTTTCCAGATAAGGCAATATCGCCAAACCCATTGCTGCTTGCAATTCACTCATCTTGGCATTAATTCCTATGCCCTGAATAGTTTCTTGAGTTTTATGCCCAAAATTATGATGGTAAAACAAGGTGTTTATTAATTCCTCTGTATTTGCAAACATCGCCCCGCCTTCGCCGGTATGAAACAGTTTGGTGGCATGAAAACTGCAGGTGCTTACATCGCCATAATTAAAAATGGATTTTCCTTTGTATTTTACGCCAAAACTATGTGCCGCGTCATAAATTACTTTTAGGTGGTGCTTTTTTGCTATGGCTTCAATGGCCTCCACATGACAAGGATTGCCAAAAACGTGCGTTGCTAAAATAGCCGATGTTTTGTTGGTAATGGCCGCTTCAATTTTGGTTTCGTCTATGGTTAAATAATTTGGGTGAATGTCCACAAAAACCGGCCTACACCCTTCCCAAACAATGCTTGCTGTGGTTGCCACATAACTAAAAGGCGTAGTAATAATTTCACCGGTAAGCTGTAAGGCCTTTATGGCAATTTGTAAGGGTAATGTGCCGTTGGTGGTGGCTATGATATGAGGAATGCCCAAATATTGTTTTAGCTTTTCTTCCAATTCCTGCACCAAAACACCCCTGTTGGTTATCCAGTTTTTATCCCAAGCGCGTTTTAAAATAGCGTTGTATTCCTCTTGCGGCGGTAAAAAAGTTTTAGTTACATTAATCATTTGTTTTTGCTATTTTCCATTTAAAAGCGGGCCTTATTGAACCAGGTTCTTTACCCATATAAACACCAATTTCTCTCTGTGCATTTATTATAGTAAAACTTAAAATATCTTTTTCAACAAATATAGCCTTATATTTATCTTCAATAATAAAAAGAGATAAAAAATATTGGCCTGGTTGTAAAAATGATTTTGGTATAAAACAAGTTAAAATATTTAAATTCCTTAACAATGCAATATTACTTTGAGAATTTCCAAAAGAAAATAAGGCTTCCCCCATTTCATTAAATAAATGATAAGTTATATGGTAGCGTTCAGGATTCTCACTCAATAAAGTTATTTTAGTGGTCAATTCTATGGTTTCATCTTCAACAATAGGTTGATCCTCATTTTTAGTTGAATTATTTATGCCTATTTCGTGTAGTTTGAATATTTCCGTATCAAAATTACCATTAAAAATCTTTTTATTAGTGGACTCAGAACCTCCTTTTAAATAAAAGTTTACTGCTTTATCTACCTCATCATAAAATATAATTCCACCATTCTCCAACACAATTCCTATTGTACA
>Ga0210037_1001377_pt1 | contig 14861 bp, 8 predicted proteins | sample CryGey08umfilter_3_FD_185451 | JGI IMG/M metagenome (GOLD analysis project Ga0210037, IMG submission 185451) | Groundwater microbial communities from aquifer in Utah, USA - Crystal Geyser 4/9/14 0.8 um filter (SPAdes) (version 3) | ecosystem: Environmental > Aquatic > Deep subsurface >...
AAGAAGAAGGGAATGCCGAACTGAAGCTGCGCGTGTTCGTCAGCGGCGGCGGTTGTTCAGGGTTTCAATATGGTTTTACTTTTGATGAAATCACCAACGAAGACGACACCGTGCTGAACAAAAACGGTGTGCAGTTGCTGATAGACCCGATGAGCTTCCAGTATTTGGTCGGCGCGGAAATTGACTACACCGAAGGCTTGGAAGGTTCACAGTTCGTTATCAAAAACCCGAACGCCGCCACTACTTGCGGTTGCGGTTCGTCGTTCTCGGTGTAAATTGCAGTATTCCCTTTGAACGAGCGAGCCGGATAAGATATTTATCCGGCTTATTTTTTTGAAAGGCAATAAAGCTGACATTCGGGAAGTGGCACAATGTGCCAGGAGCAGACGTTCATCCATATGGAATTTAAGAGCCGCTGTATCCTAAAGAAATAGGGGACAGACCGGAATAGCACTGACTTAAGCAGTAACTATATGAATTAAATGAAAAACAGGCTGGTCTGGTGGTAAGCTTTAGTCACCAAGCCATGATCACCACCGAGGGCCAGTCCGCGCGCATAGTAACCGTTCCGCGTTATCGCAACAACATCGTCTGAAACGCTACGCGTCCTCCAGCGACGCATTCAGTTTTTTCAATCTGCTCACCTCGCCCGATTTGCTGGATACGTTGGAGTCATCGCTGCCCGAACACCGTGAACGGTTATTCCCGCCGACCGAGACGCTGTCCATGTTTCTCGCGCAGGCGTTACATGCGGATCGTTCCTGTCAGCGCATCGTCAATGACGCGGCCGTGAAGCGCCTGATCCATCGCCTGCCGCAATGCAGTACCAACACCGGAGGATACTGCAAAGCGCGCCAACGATTGCCGCTCGACATGGTTTCCGGGATGGTTCGTCACACGGGCCGCCTGGTTGCCGCCAAAGCCCACGCGCCATGGCTCTGGCATGGGCGGCGGGTACGCCTGGTGGATGGCACGACCGTGACCCTGCCGGACACCTCGGCCAACCAGCGCAGCTATCCCCAGCAAAGCGGTCAAAAACCCGGGCTGGGTTACCCTATTTGCCGCATTGTGGGGGTGACTTGTTTGTCGAGTGGCGCGCTGCTTGATGCTGCGATGGGCGGGTTCAAGGGCAAAGGCACGGGCGAACAGGCGCTGCTGCGCGGCCTTTTGGACAATTTTGAAGCGGGTGATGTGATGCTCGGGGATGCCTTCTACGGCACCTATTTTTTACTGGCCGAACTGCAAGCGCGCAACGTGAGTGCCCTGTTTGAACAGCATGGTGCGCGCCGCCGCTCGACCGACTTCCGGCGCGGCAAAAAGCTGGGAAGCCGTGATCATCTTATCACCTTGGAAAAACCGAAAGCCCGCCCGCAATGGATGACGGCGGAGCTGTATCAGGCTGCGCCGGACACGCTCGTCGTGCGCGAACTGGAAGTGGGTGGCCGTGTGCTGGTCACGACGCTGCTCTGTCCGAATATCACCCCCAAAAATGCACTGAAAGAATTGTACAAGCGGCGCTGGCAAGTGGAGTTGGACATTCGCAATCTCAAAACCACGCTGGGCATGACCACGCTGAGCTGCAAAACCCCGGAGATGGGCGAAAAAGAAATGTGGGTTTACCTGCTGGCCTACAACCTGATTCGCCTCATCATGGCGCAATCCGCCTTGCTGGCCGATGTGTTGCCACGAACCTTGAGCTTCAAGCACACCGTGCAACTCTGGCAGGCATGGGACGGCAACCCGAAGCAGACGGATGGCCAAGACAATACCGATAAATTACTGGCGCTGGTGGCCGAACAGTCTGTCGGCAACCGACCCGGACGCATCGAGCCGCGAGCCGTCAAGCGGCGACCAAACCCTACCCTCTACTGACCCAAACCAGAGCCCTGGCGAGGGCGCAAGTGAAAAAATATGGTCACCCGAAAAAGCTTGGGTAATCGCATTGCTGGCTTGCTTAATATTATTATTTAATTCATGCACTTACAGCTTAAGTAAGTGCCATTCTGGACTGTCCCCGGTTCTGCGCATCGCAAGTGGCGACGATGATAGGGCGACGCGCATCCCCCGGACAATCTGGACGACCTCGCAAACTTATGAACCCCGAGCTTGCCGAGTTATTTTAAAAACCGTGGTCTAAAACCGTGGTCTGTTCCCGGTTCTGCCGGTTCTGCGCGGTTCTGCGCTGCAAGGGAGGGAACGGGCATGGCGGGTTTTATTATCAGGGGTGGCAATATGCCATGCCCGTTAGGCGTAATAAATAGCGCCGAGGATGCAGGGGTGTCTGGCTCCCGTTGCCAGGGGCAGGTTGGCGGGTTTTTTGTTTAAGGTTTGTTCGGACAACCAGGCGAAGGCGATTGCTTCCAAATAATCGCTGTCTACGCCGAGGGTGTTGGTGGTCTGTACGTTGCAGCCAGGCAGCAGGGTAGTGAGACGTGTGAGTAAGTTCAGGTTGTGCGCGCCGCCACCGCACAGGTAGATTTCCTGCGCACCACTGCATTGCTGGGCTATTGCCTCGGCAATAGTCAAACAGGTCAGCTCCAGCAACGTCGCTTGTACGTCGGCTGCCGATTCGCGGCCTTCAAGTTTTTCTTCCAGCCATGCCATGTTGAACAGGTCGCGCCCGCTGCTTTTTGGGGGGGGCAGTTTGAAAAATGGTTCTGCCAGCATTTTTTTCAGCAGATTGGGGAGCCACTTTCCGCTTGCCGCCCAGCTGCCGCCAGCATCATATGGTTTTCCCAAATGTCGCATACACCACGCATCCATCAGCAAATTACCCGGACCACAGTCGAAGCCGGAAGTGGCGATATCCGGTGCAAGGTTGGTCAGGTTGCTGATGCCGCCGATGTTGACGATGACGCGATGGACATCGGGTGCGCGCATTATTTTGTCATGGAAGGCGGGAACCAGCGGCGCGCCTTGCCCGCCTGCGGCAATGTCGCGGCTGCGAAAGTCACTGACCACGGTGATTCCGGTCAATTCTGCCAGCAATGCGGCATTGCCGATCTGTAGCGTGTAGCCATACTCGGGGCAGTGGCGGATGGTCTGGCCGTGACAGCCGATTGCCTGAATTTCTTGAGGAGAATAGGTCGTTGCTGCGAGTAGCGCATGGATGGCCTGCGCATACTGACTTGCCAGTTGGATGCCGACGAGCTGGGTTTGATGTAATTCGTTATGGGTGGGGTGGTGCAAGTCCACTATCGCCTGTTTCAGCGTGTCGGCGTAAGGCAGATAAAATTTGTTGATGAGTCTGGGGGATAGACAATCGGAAGGGGTATGGTCAAAAGCAACAAGGACGGCATCAATGCCGTCCAAGCTGGTTCCTGACATCAGGCCGATATATAAATCGGCCTGTTGTTCGTGGTGCGCTATCAATTAGAACTAATCGAGCTTGGCGAGGTTGGTGTTGCGCAACTGGTTCAGGCGCGCGGTGAAGTTGTTGGCCAGCGATTTGAATTTGGCTTTGCTGGCGGAAGTGATCGGTTGTGTATTCGGTAATGCAACGCGCAGAGGGTCGTGTTGCTGGCCATTGATCCGATATTCATAGTGACAATGCGGCCCGGTCGCATAACCTGTCCGCCCCACATAACCGATTACATCGCCCTGCGCAACGCGTTTTCCATTGCGCATGTCTTTGGCGAAGCGTGACATGTGACCATATGCGGTCGAAACGCTATTGGAGTGCTTCAGTACGATGAGCTTGCCATAGCCATTTTGGCTGCCGGCGAAGGCCACGACACCATTCGCGGTTGCTTTGATGGGCGTACCCATCGCGGCAGCAAAATCGGTGCCCTTGTGCGCGCGCCATTGGTTCAGCACCGGGTGAAAGCGTGCGGTGGTAAAGCCTGAGCTGACACGCGAGAAAGCGACAGGCGAACGCAAAAATGCTTTCTTGAGACTATTTCCTTCAGGGGTGTAATAGTCGCTGTGTTTGCCATCGGCTGAGAAAAGCACGGCACGGTAAACATGGCCCTGATTGATGAATTCGGCAGCCTGAATTTTGCCTGCGCTGACCAGCGCGCCGTTGCTGTAAGTCATTTCATATACGGCGGTAAATTTATCGCCGCGTGTCAGGTCATGGTGAAAATCTATATCGCCGTTGAAAATTTCAGTCAATTGATTGGCCGCAGATTCAGGCATTCCTGCGGCATCGGTCGCTTCGTACAAGTTGGTCTTGATTTTACCGGTGCGCACAAACAGGCGTTTTTCCAGTTGTGCGGCGACGGTTTCAGTGGTGAACTGATCACGCTGTTTTTTGATGATGATTTGCGAGCCTTGATTGCCCAGATAGCGCAGGGAAACCAACGCTCCCGTTGCATCTATCTCGGCTTGCACTTCCTGACCGGATGGCAGCTTGCGGAAAGATTTTGAATCTGTGTTGTTGCGCAGATAGTCACTGGCGGCAGCATCTTTGATGTTGAGTCTTTGCATCAAGTCGGCTACCGTATCGCCGGCTTGTGTGCGTTCAGTGCGCCAAAATGTTGTGGAAGCTGTTTGGGCAGCAAGGTTGCCTGGTAAAGCGACTTCTTCGATGGAGATTTTGCCGGTATTCAGACCCAGATCGCTGGTTGGAACAAGACCGAAGGCGGTTACCACACCGAGTAACGGGAGGGTGGAAATGGTGACAAACCAGCGTAATTTGTTTTTGCGCTCTTGGTTAATCATATTTTGCGTTAACATTCGCGTCTCCGAATCTGTGTGGTGGCGTAGCTAAACTAATAAAGCGTGCGGCTTTTGAATTGGGGCGGACTTTAACAGAAACAGCCCTCTTATCAAAGTCAAACTGACAATAGGAGGGGTAAAAAATTGAATGGAGCATCCTACCCGACAAGCGGTAGGGAAGCAAGGATGAACGGTGGTAAATTTCCTGAGTCGGATTTAAAAAATTATGAATGAAATGACACAAAAAGAATCACTGGATTTAATCAAGCGCGGCGCAGATGAGTTGCTGATAGAGGCAGAGTTAAAGCAGAAGTTGGCATTGGGTCGCCCGTTACGCATCAAGGCGGGATTTGACCCGACTGCACCGGATTTGCATCTGGGTCATACGGTTTTACTCAACAAGATGCGCCAGTTGCAGGATCTTGGGCATCATGCCTTGTTTCTGATTGGTGATTTTACCGGGATGATTGGCGATCCGACCGGTAAAAATGCGACTCGCCCGCCGTTGACACGCGAGCAGGTTGTCGAGAATGCTCAATCCTATCGCGAGCAGGTTTTTAAGGTGCTGGATCCCGAAAAAACCGAGATTGTGTTCAATTCGACCTGGATGGATAAATTCAGTGCGGTTGATTTGATCAAACTGGCAGCAACGCATACCGTCGCGCAGATGTTGGAACGCGATGATTTTTCCAAGCGTTACAAGAGTAATCAGCCGATTGCCATACACGAGTTTATTTATCCCCTGGTGCAAGGTTATGATTCTGTTGCATTAAAAGCGGATTTGGAATTGGGCGGAACAGACCAGAAATTTAATCTGTTGATGGGGCGCGAGCTGCAAAGGCATTATGGTCAGCCTACTCAGTGCATTTTGACCATGCCGTTGCTGGAAGGGTTGGATGGCGTGAACAAAATGTCCAAGTCCATGGGTAACTACGTTGGCATCACCGATACCCCGCAAGATATGTTTGGCAAGCTGATGTCCATTTCTGATGTGTTGATGTGGCGTTATCTGGAATTGCTGTCTTTCCGCAGCATGCATGAAATTGCCGTGTGGCGCGAAGAGGTCAATGGCGGGCGCAATCCACGCGACATCAAGGTGCTGATGGCGCAGGAGATGGTTACGCGCTTCCATTCAAGCCGAGATGCCGAAGCGGCTCTCGCTGAATTTGAGGCGCGCTTCCGTCGCGGTGTGCTGCCCGATGATATGCCCGAGGTCACTGTTGCTTCGGCGGGCGGCAGAATTGCTGTGCCACAGTTGCTAAAGCAAGCCGATTTGGTGAGCAGTACATCGGAAGCGGTGCGCATGATTGGGCAAGGTGCGGTAAAGCTGGATGGTGAGCGTGTCAACGATAAGGCTGATGTGGTTGAGGCAGGCAGGGTGGTCGTGGCTCAGGTCGGTAAGCGGAAATTTGCCAAAATCAAGGTGCAATAGCGCTGAACCAGAGGCGTTTATACAATATCCCTCACTGTTATAACAGGGTGGTTTTATTATCTGGAGAATATTTTTAGGGGTGATAAACCGGATATTGCCGGGCGCTACGGAAGTGCTTATTTATCCGGTTTTTCGTTTTCGCAATAGATAAAACCTATCTTAATCAATAAGTTGTATTGCATATTGCATCGGAATGACGAATAAATCAGTAGTTCCCTGAGTCGGACAAGACGGAATCCAATGTAGGTCGGGGTCTCTCAACGTGGCGGGCAATGCCGCAGGGGCATTCCCACGTAACATTAAGGCGATAAATCGCCTGTTTCTGAATGAAAGCCCCCCTGCGGATTGCGCAACAATAATCACACAACATATTGTTTTTTAATTAAAAACCGATAATCGTGTCAGAAGGTGTGTGAATTTAACGGGCAACAGACTAACAATATGCAAAATATAAGTTGTGGTACTTGGGCGGGTTTGCTAGAATCGCGCCCTCAATTTTTAGGTTAAAGGTAGTTTGTAGATGACAACCGTACGTGTTAAAGAGAATGAGCCGTTTGAAGTTGCAATGCGTCGTTTCAAGCGTTCTGTGGAAAAAACTGGTCTGTTGACCGATTTGCGTGCACGCGAATTTTACGAGAAGCCCACTGCTGAACGTAAACGTAAGCTGGCCGCTGCTGTTAAGCGTCACTACAAGCGTCTGCGCAGTCAGACACTGCCCCCCAAGCTTTACTAAGACCGAATCTGATTGATGCACATCGTTTGGTGTGTCGTTGATTGGAAAATATATGAGTCTGAAAAAACAAATCACCGATGATATGAAAGCTGCAATGCGCGCCAAAGATGTGGCGAGATTGTCGGCGATTCGTCTGTTACTCGCGGCTATCAAGCAGCGCGAGGTGGACGAGCGTGTCGAACTGACGGATGCGGATGTTGTAGCTATCATCGAAAAGATGAATAAGCAGCGCCGTGATTCCATCGGTCAGTATGAAGCGGCGGGTCGTCAGGATTTGGTAGAGGTAGAAAAAGCCGAAATGAGCGTGCTGGCAGGCTATATGCCGCAGCAGCTTAGTGATGCCGAGGTCAGTTCTGCCGTACTCGAAGCCATTGCGACGGTTGGTGCGGTGGGTCCGCAAGATATGGGCAAGGTAATGGGCCTGCTCAAATCCAGACTGGCTGGTCGTGCGGAGATGGGCAAAGTTTCGGCGCTGATTAAAACCCGCTTATCCCAATAGCTTTCTTATTGTTCCGGTTCAAATTGCTTGCTTGTTGATCCGGGCGGCTTTCTTGCCGGGCATGTCACAAGGCATTCCGGCAACGATTTTTACCCTGGTAGCAAGCTGACATGATTCCAAAAAGTTTCATTCAGGATCTGCTTAACCGTCTGGATATTGTGGACGTTGTTGAGCGCTACGTGCCTCTGAAAAAAGCAGGTGCGAATTTTGTTGCCTGCTGTCCTTTTCATAACGAAAAATCTCCTTCATTTACTGTCAGTCAGACCAAGCAGTTCTACCATTGCTTCGGCTGCGGCGTACATGGCACGGCGATTGGTTTTGTTATGGAACATCTCGGTTTGGGTTTTGTCGAGGCGGTGGAAGAGTTGGCGCAAAGTGTGGGGATGGACGTTCCACATGAGCACGCCGCTGCGGGTGAATTTCGACATAAGGTCGCGCCAGATTTATATGAAGTGATGCAAGTTGCCGCGCGTTATTACTGCGGGCAGCTCAAATTATCACGCAGGGCGATTGATTATCTTGAGCAGCGCGGTTTAAGTGGTGCGATCGCAGCAAAATTTGGCATCGGCTATGCGCCGGATGCGTGGCAAAATCTGGCTGCAGCCTTCCCTGATTACCGTCACTCGGCGCTTGAAGAAACGGGCCTGGTAATTAACGGCGATGACGATAAACGTTACGACAGATTTCGTGACCGCATCATGTTCCCTATCATCAATGTGCGCGGTCAAGTCATAGGCTTTGGCGGGCGTGTTCTGGATAAGGGGGAACCGAAATACCTCAATTCTCCAGAAACACCCTTGTTTGAAAAAGGCCGCGAATTGTATGGCCTATTTCAGGCGCAAAAATCCATACGCGGCGGTCAGCGGGTGCTGGTTGTAGAGGGTTATATGGATGTGGTCGCTCTGGCGCAACACGGTGTGGAATATGCCGTTGCAACATTGGGAACGGCCACTACATCGCACCACATACAAAAATTACTGCGCTTGGCTGAACAGATCGTGTTTTGTTTTGACGGGGACAAAGCCGGACAGAAAGCGGCATGGCGCGCTTTGGAAAATGCTTTGCCCTATTTGCAGGACGGCAAGCGCATCAATTTCCTGTTTTTACCGACCGAACATGATCCAGATAGCTTTGTGCGGGAATTTGGCAAGGCTGTTTTTGAGCAGCGAGTGGCGGAGGCTATGCCTTTGTCGGGTTATTTGTTGCGCGAAATCTGTGGCGGATTGGATTTGCGTACCCAGGAAGGGCGCAACCAGTTAATACAGCGCGCAAAGCCATTGTTGTCCGCGATTGCTTCGCCGGTTGCCGGATTGTTGTTGCGCAAGGAAGTCGCAACGCTTTCCGGTGTGAGTCAGGCAGAATTGGAAGCCTTGTATGAAATTGCGCCGCTTGCTCGCACGCCGCGCCCCTCCTTAAAAAAGGCTGCGCGCGCAGCTTTTCCGGTGCATCGTTTGTTGTTGCAATGTTTGTTGGCTCACCCCGAGTCAGGCAGGGCAATGCCTGATGGCTGGCGGGAGGATGGCGACGATGCCGAAGCGGTGATGGCGGTGCTTGCGGTGTTGCGTGAAGCTGATTTTGCCATCACGAGTCCTGCGCTGGCACAGACGTTTCAGGGGACGATTCATGCGCGGGCGATTGCTGCGGCACAGGCGGAGATGTTGGCTTGGGGAGAGTCGTTCGACGTTGAAGGGGAGTTCCAGGGCTTGCTCAATAAACTCAGCGAAGGGCAGCGGCGCGAGCAATTTCAAGCCATGCAACGCGAGTCAGTGCAGGGCGGACCATCGAGTATGAGTAGTCACGAGCGTGAGCAATATTTACGCTTGCTGCAACGTGGCGCGGTATCGGCTAATAAATGAGCTATTTGATCGGTAGTCTGGCGAAATTTAGTAACCTGCCGCAGCGGGATGCATGGCGGTCAAAACCTTTGCAAAGGTTAATAAAAAATGATCGGTTCGGGTATAATGCAGCGCTTTTCTGCGACCTGAAAAGGGTCTCACGCAATTGGAAAAAATATGGCAACGACTAAAAAAAGCACGAAAAAAGTAAGCAAGAAGCTGGCTGCCAAGGTCGAGAGACCGATAGCAAATTTGCCGGTAGAGGATGCTGATGCGCGCCGCAGTAGTCTCAAGGCGCTGATTATTCTCGGAAAAGAGCGCGGTTATCTGACTTACGCCGAAATCAATGATCATTTGCCTGACATGATCGAGGTCGAGCAGATTGAAAGTGTTGCCAGCATGATCAACGATATGGGTATCTCTGTGTGCGATGTCGCGCCAGATGCTGAAACGTTGATTATGAGTGATGCCGCCCCCGCTGCCGCTGACGAAGATGCCGCCGAAGAAGCCGAAGCGGCTTTGTCTACAGTAGATTCTGAATTTGGTCGCACTACTGATCCCGTGCGTATGTACATGCGTGAAATGGGTACGGTTGATTTGCTTACGCGCGAGAAAGAAATCGCGATTGCCAAGCGTATCGAAGAAGGTCAACGCCATATGATTCAGGCAATTTCCGCCTGTCCCGTGTCTGTAGCGGAAATTTTGGCATTGGTGGTCAGGATCGAGAATGATGAAATGCGCATCAACGAGTTGGTTGATGGCTTTGTCGAGATTGCCGATGAACTGGATGTGGTTGCTGGCGAACCCGAAAAAGATGACAATTTTGAGAATGACGGCGAGGGTGCTGAGGACGACGCGGAAGTTGAAGAGGAGTCCGGTGAGGAGGCGCTTGAAGATGAAGAAGGCGAATTGGATGAAGAGGCCGCCGCCGCCGCAACTGCCGCCGCTGTCGCTGCAAACCTGGCTCAATTAAAGGCAGAAGCCCTGGATGCTTTTGCTGTTATTGCTGATTTGTTCAATAAGATGGGCAAGGCTTACGAAAAGTACGGTTATCGCAGTGCTCAGTACAATGCCTGTCAGGACGGCATCACCGAAGTCTTCATGACTTTTCGTTTTGGTGCCAAACAGGTGGATGCGCTGTGCAACACCATGCGTAAGTTGATTGAAGAAATACGCAAAAATGAGCGCGATGTTCAGGATATATGTGTTTATAAGAGCAAAATGCCGCGCGCACATTTCCTGCAAAGTTTTGTTGGCAATGAGGTCAATCTGGATTGGTTAGCGCAGGAACTAAAAGCTGATAAGCCTTATTGTGTAACCTTGAAACGCTATCAACACGCACTGCTGGAAAAACAGCAAAACCTGATTGATATACAGCACCGGGTTGGTTTGCCAATCGCTGATATCAAGGAAATCAACCGCCGCATGACGAACGGTGAAGCGCGTTCACACCGCGCCAAGCGCGATATGATTGAGGCTAACTTGCGTCTGGTCATTTCTATCGCCAAGAAATACACTAATCGCGGTTTGCAGTTCCTTGATTTGATTCAGGAAGGCAATATCGGTTTGATGAAGGCGGTAGACAAGTTTGAATATCGTCGCGGATACAAGTTTTCGACTTATGCAACCTGGTGGATACGTCAGGCGATTACGCGTTCCATCGCGGATCAGGCGCGCACTATCCGTATTCCGGTACACATGATCGAGACCATCAACAAGATGAATCGTATCTCGCGCCAGATTTTACAGGAAACCGGTATGGAGGCAGATGCGGCGACGCTGGCCGAAAAGATGGAAATGACGGAAGAAAAAATCCATAAAATCCTGAAGATTGCCAAAGAACCCATCTCCATGGAAACGCCCGTCGGCGATGATGATGATTCTCATCTGGGGGATTTCATCGAAGATTCCAATACCACCGTACCGATTGATGCGGCAGTTTATGAGAGCCTGCGTAGTGCGACGGCAGATATTCTGGATAGCCTGACTCAGCGTGAGGCAAAAGTCTTGCGTATGCGTTTCGGCATCGAGATGAACACCGATCACACGCTGGAAGAAGTGGGCAAACAGTTTGACGTGACGCGCGAGCGTATTCGTCAAATTGAAGCCAAGGCGTTACGCAAGTTGCGTCACCCTTCGCGCTCCGAAAAGCTAAAAAGCTTTTTGGACAGTGAAGGTTAATAGTTTACGGGTCGTTAGCTCAGTTGGTTAGAGCAGAGGACTCATAATCCTTTGGTCCACGGTTCAAGTCCGTGACGACCCACCAATAAAAGGGATTAGCCGAGTGCTAGTCCCTTTTTTCTTTTCGCGAGGTAGTTGACTGTGAATGCTGTGTTATCGGCAAGTGCCCTGCGCCGTAAGGCGCGGCTTGATGCCCTGGCTGAAATTGAGTTTCCCGCCGATCTGCCAGTGGTGGCGAGGCGAGAGGAATTGGCGCGCGCGATTTGCGATAATCAGGTGGTCATCGTCTGCGGCGAAACCGGCTCTGGCAAGACCACACAGTTGCCGAAAATTTGCCTGACGCTGGGGCGCGGGGTGCTGGGGTGTATCGGCCATACTCAGCCGCGCCGGGTCGCCGCGCGCACTGTCGCGGCACGCATCGCGGTGGAGTTGAAGGTAGAGCTTGGTGGTCTGGTTGGCTACAAGGTGCGTTTTCACGACAAGGTTGCTGCGGACACGGTCATCAAGCTGATGACGGATGGTATTTTGCTGGCGGAAATACATAGCGACCCGTTACTGAAAAAATACGACACCATCATCATAGATGAGGCGCATGAACGCAGCCTGAACATTGATTTTCTGTTGGGCTATTTGAAGCAACTATTACTGCGTCGCCGCGATCTGAAGCTCATCATCACCTCCGCTACGCTCGATGCTGAACGCTTTGCCAGACATTTCGGTGCGGTGGTCGTCGAAGTATCGGGGCGTAGTTATCCGGTGGAAACGCGCTATCGGCCATTGCAAGTCAGCGACGAGGGTGAAGCGCAGGATGTGCCGCAGGCGGTGAGCGCGGCATTAGACGAGCTGGCGGTGGGTGGACTGCGCGGTGATGTGCTGGTATTTTTGCCGGGTGAGCGCGAGATACGCGATACGGCAGAGGTATTGCGCCGCCATCACCCTAAAGGCATAGAGGTGTTGCCCTTATTTTCGCGCTTGTCGGCAGCAGAGCAGGACAAGGTGTTCAAGACGGGTGCGAAACGACGCGTTGTACTGGCGACAAACGTGGCTGAAACCTCATTAACAGTGCCTAACATCGGTTATGTGATTGATTGCGGCTTGGCGCGGGTAAATCGTTACAGCATCCGCCAGAAGGTCGAGCAACTGCACATCGAGAAAATTTCCCGAGCTGCCGCCAATCAGCGTTCAGGGCGTTGCGGGCGCGTAATGAGCGGCGTTTGCATCCGTTTATACGACGAAGCAGACTTTTTGCAGCGTGATGAGTTTACTGATCCGGAGATATTCCGTGTCTCGTTGGCAACCGTAATCTTGCGCATGAGTTCACTGGAACTGGGAGACATCGCCGAATTTCCGTTCATAGAGTCCCCTACGCCGCGCATGATCGCCGATGGTTATCAGTTGCTGGCGGAATTGAATGCGATTGATGAAAATCGGCAACTCACTCAGTTGGGACGTGAACTGGCGCGGTTGCCGCTAGACCCAAAAATTGCACGTCTGTTGGTGGCGGGGCGGCAATATCAGTGTCTGACGGAAATCCTCATTGTCGCCAGCGCATTGTCGGTGCAAGACCCGCGCGATCGTCCTCTGGAAAGACAAGAGGCGGCAGATGCGGCGCACAAACGCTTTGCCGATGAACGTTCCGATTTTCTGGCATACATAAAAATTTGGGCGTGGTTCGAGCAGGCAGTCGCGCACAAGCAATCCAATCGGTTGCTGACCGAGGAATGCCGCAAGAATTTCCTGTCGCCGCTGCGCCTGCGCGAGTGGCGCGAGCTGCATCAACAGTTACACACGCAAGTCACTGAGATGGGCATGCGTTGCAATGAATTGCCTGCGAGTTATGAGCAGATACATAAAGCATTGTTATGCGGCCTGCTTGGCAATATCGGTATGAAGAGCGTGGAAAGCAATGAATATCTGGGGGCGCGTGGCATCAAATTTTTTATCGCTGCCAATTCAGTGCTGGCGAAAAAAGGCAGCAAGTGGGTGATGGCGGGGGAGTTGATCGAAACGCATCGGCTGTATGCGCGCTGCGTGGCTAAAATTGAGCCGGAATGGCTGGAGGAAACGGGCGCTCACTTGATCAAGCGCCATTATTACGACCCTCATTGGGAAAAGAAGCCTGCGCAAGTGGTGGCTTTCGAGCGCAGTACCTTGCATGGATTGCTGTTGAATGCCAAGAAACGCGTGCATTACGGGCCGATGAATGTGCCGGAATCGCGTGAAATCTTCATCCGTCAGGCACTGGTCGGCGGCGAGTTTGACACGCGCGCGCCGTTTTTCGCGCATAACCTGAAATTGATTGCCGAAATTGAAGCACTGGAACATAAGTCGCGCCGTCCCGATGTGCTGGTGGATGATGAATTGATTTTTGCGTTCTACGCTAAACGCATTCCGCCACATATTCACAATGGTGCGACCTTTGAGGCGTGGCGCAAGAAAGCCGGGTGCGATGATGCGAAACTCTTGTATTTACAGAAAGATGATTTGATGCGCCACGAGGCGGCGGGCATCACTACCGATCAGTTCCCGCCGCAGTTGAAAATTGATAACGTCAGTTTCGCGCTGAGTTACAACTTTTCGCCGGGCAAGAACGACGATGGCATCACCCTCTCCGTGCCGTTGGCGCTTATCAATCAGGTGTCAGCCGCTCGCTGCGAATGGCTGGTGCCGGGATTGCTCGCCGAGAAGGTCGTGCAACTGGTCAAGACGCTGCCGCAAAAGATTCGCCGCAATCTGGTTCCCGTGCCTGAATTTGCGGCGCAATTTTGTCGCGCAGTGCCAGCCACGACCACGCCATTGCAGCTGGCACTGGCGCGTTACCTTCGCGAACAGCAACAACTGGATGTGCCGCTGAATGCATTTCGACTCGAACAATTACCCGCGCATCTGCTGATGAATTTCCGTGTGGTGGATGAGCATGGTCGCCAATTGGGCATGTCGCGCAACTTTAGCCAATTGCACGGTGAACTCGCGCCGCGCGCCGCTCCGGTTATCGTCGCTGCCACGGCGGATGAGGGCGAGCCGCTCACCGAACAGCGCTACACAACCTGGGATTTCGGTGAATTTTCCGAGACTCGCACGGTTAAGCGCGCCGGGCAGAATGTTACCTTGTATAACGCGCTGGTGGATGAAGGGGAGTCGGTCGTATTGCATGCTTTTGATAACCGCGAGTTGGCGCAAGCCGCGCATCGTGGCGGATTGACGCGTCTATTCATGCTGTTGTTGAAAGACCAGGTGAAGTATCTGGAGAAAAACCTGCCCGACGCGCAGCGTTTAGGCATGTTGTTTATACCGTTTGGTACGCAGCAGGAATTGCAGCAGCAGATTCTGGCGATGACTTTTGAGCGTTGCTGTCTGAATGAGCCGCTGCCGAAAAATGAGGCAGAGTTCAGTGCGCGCGCCAAGGAAGCGAAGAATCGTTTGCTGCTGATCGCACGGGAACTTGCCAGACTTTTAGTCAATGTGCTCAATGAACATCATGCTTTGCAGAAAAGTTTGCCGCAACTCAAGGCACATCATCAG
>Ga0210037_1001394_pt1 | contig 14731 bp, 12 predicted proteins | sample CryGey08umfilter_3_FD_185451 | JGI IMG/M metagenome (GOLD analysis project Ga0210037, IMG submission 185451) | Groundwater microbial communities from aquifer in Utah, USA - Crystal Geyser 4/9/14 0.8 um filter (SPAdes) (version 3) | ecosystem: Environmental > Aquatic > Deep subsurface >...
GCCAGACCCGCTTCTTGCACCAACTCTTTGCGCGTACCGTAGGCCACGCCAAACGGCACGTGCATCCGGCGAAAGGCATCGTCATGGGTCCAGTTGATGACACGGTTGTTGATAAATTGGGAGTTGGGTACCAGTACATCAACCGAATCATTGGTGGTGATCCGGGTGTAGCGCATGGCAATTTCGCGCACATGCCCGCGCACGCCCGATTCAAGGTCTACAAAGTCGCCGACCTTCAAACTGCGTTCCAGCAAAATAATCACACCTGAGACAAAGTTGCTGACGATGTTTTGCAGGCCAAAGCCCAGGCCAACGGCCAAGGCGCTACCCAGCATCGCAATGTTGCTCAAATCGATACCCAAATAGTTCAACCCGATCAGCGTGCCCACCAACCACACCACATAACGCAGTAAGCGGCTGAACATGTGAATACTCGCCAGCGTTGACGGCTCGTCACTGTGCCGGGCAGCTACCCGCTGCAAGGCGATTTCAAATAGACGGGCCAGCCACCAGATCACCAGCAAAAAAACACCCCCCGCCAGAAGACTGCCGCTGGTCACCGATTTGTCTCCAAGTGTGAACAACGGCGTATTGAAATACTGAATCAAGTTCTGCATAAAAAACCAAAAAAATGACGCTCCAGGGGATTCGGCATGGCACCAAAAAAAACCGCCCAGCTGGGCGGCGGGCGGCATTGCAACATACGGTCTGAATGCTCAAAGCGCCCGCAAATGTTATTTCCCCACAAGTTGTGTGAGCTTGTCGGCCTCAAAATGCTCTTGCCGCGCGGCGTCGACCGGCACGATCGAGACCACCTGACGCGGGCAGTTGAGTTGCTCGATGGCTTTCCAGAGCATGGCGATCTGGTGTTCCTGGGTGGCGGCGCTATCAATCAGGCCGCGCATGGCCTGGCTCAGCGGGTCGTCGTTTTGCGTGACGCCGTAGGCTGAAAAACCCATCTTGGCGGCCACTTCTTCGCGCTTGACGTCTTGCTCGGCCTGAATGATGCGCGCCGGATTGCCCACGGCAGTCGCCCCGGCCGGCACCGGTTTGGTCACCACGGCGTTGGACCCCACCTTGGCGCCATCGCCCACACTAAAGCCGCCCAGCACCTGCGCACCCGCGCCCACCACCACGCCACGACCCAAGGTCGGGTGGCGCTTGGTACCCTTGTAGAGCGAGGTACCACCCAAGGTGACACCTTGATAGATGGTGCAGTCATCACCAATCTCGGCAGTCTCGCCCACCACCACGCCCATGGCATGGTCAAAGAAAACGCGCTCGCCGATCTTGGCACCTGGGTGGATTTCAATGCCGGTCAAAAACCGGGCGATGTGCGAGGTAAAGCGCCCCAGCCATTTCAAACCATGACTCCAGAACCAGTGCGCCGGCCGGTGCAGAATGACCGCGTGCAGCCCGGGGTAACAGGTCAGCACCTCCCAGGTGCTGCGGGCAGCGGGATCACGGTCAAGAATGCATCGAACGTCAGCGCGGATTCTGGAAAACATGGGGGTCGAGTCTAGTCGGTGTGGAACAACATCTTTGCCAATGGGCTCAAGCCCTGGCGGGCGCCTGTTTGAGCATCATCTTGGCCATGCCGCGCAGGATGTGGATCTCTTCCTGCGTCAGCTGCGCCCGGTTGAACAACTGGTTGAGCCTGGGCATGAGTTTTTTGGGTGCTTGCGGGTCCAGAAAGTCAATCGCCACCAGCGCCTGCTCCAGATGCGCCAGCATGCCGGCCACCTGCGCCGCGTCGGCCAGCACGGCTGGCTCGGTGGCCGCCTGCACCGGGTACGCGCCCAGCGCACAGCGCCAGTCATAAGCAATTACCTGCGCTGCCGCGCCCAGGTTGAGCGAGCCAAACTGCGGGTTGCTCGGAATGCTCAGGCACACGTGGCAGCGGTAAACGTCTTCGTTGCGCATGCCAAAGCGCTCGGAACCGAACAGAAAAGCCACCCCGAAATTACAAGCTTTTTTGGCCTCTAACCCTTGTTCTGATTGCGCATCCAGCTCTGATTTTAAGAGCATATCGAAATGCGCCCGCGGTGTGGTGGTGGGTGGGCCAAAGTCGCGCGGCGTCATGGCGGTGGCGCACAGGTGCGTCATGCCGTCCAGTGCGTCGTCGAGCGTGTCGACGATGCGGGCGTTTTTCAGCACATCGGTGGCACCACTGGCGCGCTGGATGGTTTCTTCGCGCCGCAGCACATTGGGCCAGCGCGGCGCCACCAGCACCAGGTCGTCAAAGCCCATGGTTTTCATGGCCCGCGCCACTGCGCCGACGTTGCCCGCCGAACTGGTGTTGATGAGGATAAATCGGGTCGTCATGGTGCGCCGCTAAAATCGCGCCATTGTCGCCTAGCGCATCGCCGCGGGTGGCGCTGATGCTCTTCAAACTGCTCTACCAACCGACCCCCCAGCCCGTGCTGGACGTCATCCCAGTGAACAAACCATGAATTCTCCCAATCTGCACCCGATGATCAATGTGGCGGTCAAAGCCGCGCGCGCCGCAGGCAACATCATCAACCGTGCCGCGCTCGATGTGGAATCGGTGCGCGTCTCGCAAAAGCAGGTCAACGACTTTGTCACCGAGGTCGACCAGGCGTCTGAAAAAACCGTCATCGAAACGCTCTTGACCGCCTACCCCGGCCACGCCATCTGGGCCGAAGAATCTGGCAAGGAGCACGGCGCGCAGGATTCGGATTACGTGTGGATCATCGACCCACTGGACGGCACCACCAACTTCATTCACGGTCTGCCGATTTACTGCGTCAGCATCGCGCTGGCAGTCAAGGGCAAGATCGAGCAAGCCGTCGTCTACGACCCGACCCGCAATGACCTGTTCACCGCCACCAAAGGGCGCGGCGCTTACATGAACAACCGGCGCATTCGCGTGGCCAAGCGCACCCGGCTGCAAGAGTGCCTCATCTCCACCGGTTTTCCTTATCGGTTTGACGACAACATCCAACATTACCTGAGCCTGCTCGGCGACATCCTGCCCCGCACCGCCGGCATACGCCGCCCGGGTGCGGCCGCGCTGGATCTGGCGTATGTGGCCGCCGGTTTCACCGACGGTTTTTTTGAGTTGGGACTGCAACCCTGGGACGTCGCCGCAGGCGCGTTGTTGATCACCGAAGCGGGTGGCCTGGTGGGCAATTTCTCGGGCGAGGCCAACTTTCTGGAGCAACGCGAATGTCTGGCCGCCAACCCGCGCGTCTACGGTCAACTGGTGGGCCTGCTGGGCAAATACAGCAAATTTGCCAGCGTCGCTGACAAAGCCAAGGCGCAGGCTAGCGCACAAGAGTTGACCTAACGCATCTTGTGCTTTGCCGCGCTGGCGTAGGATGCTCGCAGCTTCTTTGGAAAGGCTATGGCAAAAAATCTGCGCAAAGACCTGGCACTGGCGCAATACCGGCTTCGCGCCAAGGTTTACGACCACGAACTCGCGGCCTTTGAACCCATTCGTCGTCGCACCATTGACTGCCTGCAATTGCAGCCTGGCGACACTGTCATGGACATCGGCTGCGGCACTGGTCTGAGCTTTGAACTGCTGCGCCAAGGTGTTGGCGCAGGGGGCCGAATCATCGGCATCGAGCAGTCGTCCGACATGATCGCCATCGCCCAGGAGCGCGTTACCGCCCACGACTGGCGCAATGTCACACTGCTGCAAGCATCGGCCGAAGCAGCAAACAGTGCAATGCTGGCCGACGCAGCGCTATTTCACTTTACCCACGACATTCTCACCAGTGCACCTGCCATTGCCAACGTGGTACGCCAGCTCAAACCCGGCGCGCGACTGGCTGCCGCAGGCTTGCAATGGAGTCAGCCATGGGACTGGCTAACCAACGTTCTGGTGCTGGCAGCTGCAATGTATTCCATGACCACGCTCGATGAACTCGACACGCCCTGGATGCAGTTGGCTCGCCACACCAACCCCATTACGCGGGTGCCCTCACCCATGAACGGCACTTACATCGTCAGCACCACGCTGCGCGCTGATAGCCCGCCCAAAAACGGGTAGCTGGCGCACGTTTTACCGAATCTTTATTTTTTGCAACCAAGGTAAATCAATATGTCCAATCCAACCACCACCCCCTCTCCAACAACAGTGCAATTTCCGCTGGAAGCCGCCGCCAAGTCGCTCAAAAAAGCATTTGACCCGTTTAGCATGGTGTCGTCGCAGATCAACGCGCAGCTGGCCTGGCTGGGTCACCCACCCGAGCTGATGCGCGCGGCCGACGAATTCACATCCGACCTGGTCAAGCTGACCAGCCAGACGTTTTTCAGGCCGCTGGGCCTGAGCGAGGACGAGATTCACATCGAAAACGAAGCCGACGCCCGTTTTGCCGACCCAGCGTGGTCCAAGTCAGTCTACTGGGACTTGCTCAAGGACTGGTACCTGACCGTCACCCACCGCATGCAAGACCTGGCATTGCAAACCCCAGGCATGTCCGAACACGACCGTCATACCGTCGCTTTCTGGCAACGCAACTGGCTCAACATGATGGCACCGACCAACCAGTTCTGGCTCAACCCGCAGGCAATGGAGCGTTTTATTCAGACTGGCGGTGAAAGCGTCACCCGAGGCCTGAAAAACTTTGTCCGCGACGCCAAGGCAAAGAACATCCAGATGGTCGACCCTGACGCCTTCAAGGTTGGCAAAGACCTGGGTACCACTGCGGGCAAGGTGATTTTTCGCAACCGGATGGTCGAACTGATCCACTACGCGCCCACCACCGACAAGGTGCGGCAGATGCCGCTGCTGATCATCACGCCGTGGATCAACAAGTTCTATATCCTGGACCTGACCGAGAAAAAGAGCATGGTCAAACACCTGACCGACCAGGGCTACAGCGTCTTCATCTCCAGCTGGAAGAACCCGACCGCTGACATGCGCGACGTGCGCTTTGACGACTACCTGCTCGAAGGCGTGGGCGAGATGGTGCGTGTGGTCACCGAATTCTGCAAGGTGCCGCAACTGCACCTGGTGGGTTACTGCATTGGCGGCACGCTGGTGTCGACCTACATGGCCTGGGCCAACAAGCACTACAGCGCCGACCAGCTGCCGGTGGCGCACTGGTCGTTGCTTGCCACGCTGACCGATTTTTCCCAGCCGGGCGAGATCAGCATCTTCATTGACGAAAAGAGCCTGGACGAACTCGACGACCTGATGACCCAAAAGGGCTACCTTGACGGCAACGAAATGGCGTCCTCGTTCAGGCTGCTGCGCTCCAACAGCCTGATCTGGAACTACTGGGTGCAAAGCTACCTGCTGGGCGAAGATCTGGTGCCGTTTGACGTCTTGTTCTGGAACGTCGACGCCACCCGCATGCCGCAAGCCATGCATTCGTACTACCTGCGCCAGATGTACCTCTACAACAACCTGGTCAAACCCGACGCGCTGACCATCGGCGGCGAACCCATTGACCTGGGCCGCATTCACCAGGAGCTCTACGCCGTGACCGCCGAAGAAGACCACATCGCACCCTGGACCTCGTGCTACCAGATCCGCAAGACCATCCGCCCCAAGACGCCGGTGCGCTTTGTGCGCTCCACTTCCGGGCATATTTTGGGCATCGTCAACCCGCCGGTCAATCCACCGAAACGCGCTTACTGGGTCGCCAATCCGACGGCCAAGGAAAGCGCGCAAGACTGGCTGCAGCGCGCCGAAAAAATCCCTGGCACCTGGTGGGGCGACTGGCTAGATTGGCTCGCTGAGCGCACCGGCGACTTGGTGCCGGCCTACCCCGCTGCCAACCGCAAGTATCCGGCGCTGGCCGACGCGCCGGGTACCTACGTGCTGGAGAAATAGTCAAAAAACGCCGGGGTTCATCAATCTTCTACACCCCCGTCAAACCACCTGCCGACTGGGTGGATACACGGGGTCACAGGCAACAGTGCCGCCGGTGATCAATGCCACCAGTTCGCTGACAAATCGCTCCGGCTGTAATAGGTGCGGACAGTGGTCGGCGCCTTCGTAAAAACTCAAACGGGCCTGCGCGATGTGGGCTGCAACAAACCGTGCCGTGGCTTCGGTATAGAAGTTGCTGGCGGTGCCATAAGCCAGCAAGGTGGGCACCTCAATGGCGGGCAGTACCGGGCGGTAGTCGGCCGCCACCAGACTCTTCCAGATGGCAATAGCGGGCTGCGGATCAATGGTCTGCAGGGCCTCGCGGGCGGCGCGCCAGCCCGAGGAGTTGCGTAAATAGGTCTCACGCGCCTTGCCGTTGAGGCCGAAGGCGATCAGGCGCAGGACGGCCTCGACAAAGTCGGCCTGCAGATCCGCGACCAGACGCTGCGCATGGGCACTGTCAAAGTCACCGTAAATGCCGTCGCGCCAGCTGTCATCGGTCAGCAGCTTGGGCGATTGGTCAATGAACGCCAGATGCGAAAACCGTGCTGTGCCAAGGTCCTGCACGCACTGCCAGAGTGTCAGCGCGCCCATCGAATGTCCAACAGCAACAGTGCGCTCGATCCCAAAGTGGTCGAGGATGTTGATGACGTCACGGCCAAGGCGCCGGACATCGGGCGCCTGACTGACGTGGAGCGCATGGCCACCATGGCCGCGCGCATCAGGGCGCAGCACTTGAAACTGCTGTGACAAGGGTGCCATCAAGGGCGCCCAAGAGGCATGGTTGGCAGTCCAGCCGTGCAACAGCAGCACGGGCTTGCCGCTGCCAGACACGTGGACATGGAGTTGTTCGCCGTCATCGGCGGTAATGGTTTGGTGGTGCATGGGGTGAATTTTGTCCGATACGCGCGCCCAACTGGTTCTGCAACCCCGCCGACGAATAAAACATAATTCGCTGATGTCAAAAAATAGCGCACCATCGCTCCCACCCACTTCCACGCTGTCTGCCCACACGCCCATGATGGCCCAGTACCTGAGCCTCAAGGCAGACTACCCCGACACCCTGCTCTTTTACCGCATGGGAGACTTTTACGAGCTGTTTTACGCCGACGCCGAAAAAGCCGCGCGGCTGCTCAACATCACACTGACGCAACGCGGTCAAAGCGCTGGCCAGCCGGTCGTGATGGCGGGCGTGCCCTTCCACGCGGTAGACACCTATTTGGCGCGCCTCATCAAACTGGGTGAATCGGTCGCCATTTGTGAGCAGATTGGCGACGTGGCAGCGGCCAAAGGCCCTGTCGAACGCAAAGTGGTACGGGTCGTCACCCCCGGCACTCTGACCGACCTGGAACTGCTGGGCGACAAGACCGAAGCGCTGGTGCTGGCCGTGCACCAGGGCCCGCGCGCCAGCTGTGGCCTGGCCTGGATGAGCGTGACGCAGGGCGTCGTCCACCTGGCCGAGTGTGCCGCTGACGAACTCAGTGGCTGGATCATGCGGGTCGGCGCGGGCGAGCTGGTCTACAGCGCCGGCGCCACACCCGCTTTTGAGGCACGGCTTCGCACCCTGCCCTCAGCATCTGCGCTGTCGCTGACCGTGCGGCCTGACTGGCAGTTTGACACCGCATTGGGCCTGCGCACCCTCACCGCCCACCTGCAAACCACCAGCCTGCAAGCCTGGCAGGCGCAAGACCTGGCGCAGGCACAGGCCGCTGCGGCGGCGCTGCTGAGCTATGTGGAACACACCCAGGGCCGCGCGCTTACCCACATTCACAGCGTGCAGGTGCAGCGCGTGGGCGATCTGATCGACCTGCCACTGACCACCCGGCGCAACCTCGAACTGGTGCAAACCCTGCGCGGCGAAGACGCCCCCACGCTGTTTTCGCTGCTCGACACCTGCATGACCGGTATGGGCAGCCGTTTGCTCAAAAGCTGGCTGCTGACGCCGCAGCGCGCGCGCACGGTGGCGCAGCAGCGCCTGCAGGCCATCGGCGCACTGCGGCGTGGCCACGCCAGCGTGGATGGCGCCGGGCCGTGGCAGGTGCTACGCCAACAACTCAAGGGCAGCACCGACGTGGAACGCATCACCGCGCGCATCGCGCTGCGCCAAGTGCGGCCGCGGGAGCTCGTTGGACTGCACGCAACGCTTCAAAAAACAGAGCTACTTGCGCCGGATTTATCTGGGCTGGAGGCCTATTTAGCACAGATCTCCAGCGCCTTGTTGGCGCCGCCCGGCTGCGTCGAACTGCTCAAAGCAGCGATCGCTACCGAGCCCGCTGCACTGGTGCGCGACGGTGGCGTGATCGCCAGCGGCTTTGACGCCGAACTCGACGAGCTGCGCGCCATCCAAACCAACTGTGACAGTTTTTTGCTGGACCTGGAAACGCGTGAAAAAGCGCGCACCGGGATCGTAAATTTGCGCGTGCAGTACAACAAGGTGCACGGCTTTTACATCGAGGTCAGCCAGGGCCAGGCGAGCAAGGTGCCCGACGATTATCGGCGGCGCCAGACGCTGAAAAACGCCGAACGCTTCATCACCCCGGAACTCAAGGCCTTTGAAGACAAGGCGCTGAGCGCCAGCGAGCGCGCGCTGGCGCGCGAAAAGTGGCTGTACGAGCAGTTGCTGGACCAGCTCCAGACCCATGTGCCGGCCTTGACAAACCTGGCCCAGGCGCTGGCCGCGCTCGATGCGCTGTGCGCCCTGACCGAGCGCAGTCTGACGCTGGACTGGTGTGCACCGCAGTTCGTCAAGGAGCCGTGTCTGGAGATAGAAGCCGGCCGCCACCCGGTGGTGCAGGCGCGTCTGGCCGAAACCAGCGCTGGTGCTTTCATCGCCAACACGACCCAGCTCGGCCCCAAGCAGCGCATGCAGATCATCACCGGCCCCAACATGGGCGGTAAATCAACCTACATGCGCCAGGTGGCGCTCATTGTGCTGCTGGCCAGCATCGGCAGCTATGTGCCCGCGGCCAGTTGCCGCCTGGGGCCGATTGACGCCATTCACACCCGCATTGGCGCGGCCGACGACCTGGCCAACGCGCAGTCGACGTTCATGCTGGAAATGGTCGAGGCGGCGCAGATTCTCAACACCGCCACGCCCTGTTCGCTGGTGCTGATGGATGAAATTGGCCGTGGCACCAGCACCTTTGACGGTCTGGCGCTGGCCAGCGCCATCGCTACCCAGCTGCACGACAAGACGCAGGCGTTCACGCTGTTTGCCACGCACTACTTTGAGTTGACCGAGTTCCCGGCGACGCACCACGCGGCGATCAACGTGCATGTGAGCGCAGCCGAAAGCGGGCGCGACATTGTCTTTCTGCACGAACTGCAGGCAGGCCCGGCCAGCAAAAGCTACGGTATTCAAGTGGCGCGGCTGGCGGGTTTGTCCGCTGCCGTGCTCAACCACGCCCGCCAGACACTCGCCGCACTGGAAGCACAAGCAAATCAAAGTCAGCGTCAAGTGGATTTATTTGCCGCACCAATTGATACTGAAATCGTAGCTTCCAGCGCAATAGATACGTGGGCTAGAGGCATAAATCCTGATGAACTCAGCCCCAAAGACGCGCTCGAAGCGCTTTACCAGATGCAAAAAATTCGCGCCCGCGGCTAAGCCAGCCTAGCGATAAAAATCGTGCAGGGTCTTGCTTTGCTCGGCGCTGTAGGTCAGGCCCTTGAAGGCCAATGCATCGAACGCTTTGGACTTGGCCATGGCGGCGATGGCGTCTCGCACCGCTTCAACCGTCACCGCGGGCACCTCAGGCGCGGCGATCAAGGCGTTAAGCGGCATCGCCGGCGTCACGTGCATCACCCGCACGGCGTTCCTGGCAACATGGTCGTCAACCAGCTTTTTGGAGCGTGTCACGCCCACGCTGGCGGCATGGAGTTCCAGCATCACCGGCACGGCATCCTGGTAGCGGGTGGAAACCAGCGTCGGCTTGGCAGTGACGCCACCCGCCTTGAGTGCGCCCTGCGCGGTGGCAGTCGCCCAACTTTGCAATCCTGGCACGCCCATGCGCGCAGAGCCCACGTCAGGGAGAGACTTCAACGTGCTGTCTGGCTTGACAAAGAAATAAACCTGGTTGTTTTTGCGATCATCGGTAAAACCCACCAGCTGAAACTTGTGGGCCATTTCAGCCTTGAGGGCAGCGTGTGTGTGAATCAAGAGAAAGTCGTATGCTTTACCGGCCAGTGCGGCTTCTACCTTGTCGCTGTAAACCGGGTGAAACACAAACTGATGTCCGGTCAATTTGCCCAGCTCTTGCAGAAACGGAGCGTAACGCTGCCGGACTTCAGACTCGCTTTCCTTGTAAGACACCTCTGCATTGATGCCAAAGCGGTACTCCGCCGCGAAGGCTGCGCTAGCGCAGACGCCCGAAAGGACCAACCCGGCAGACACGGTGGCAAGCAAATGGCGCCAGACAACGCCTGCACAACAGCATCCCCGCACACGTGACAACAGCATGGATTCACCTCACAAAAGTCAAATAGCCAAATAACCAACCGAACGCGACCGCAGCAGAGTTTAACGAGCAATGTGTCGCCCGCCCGATAGCGATCAGCCCAGCCTTTACACTTTGCCTTTCCCATCCTGGTTCCTCCATTATTCCAACATGACTTACTGCGTCGCCATCAAACTCAACGTCGGCCTTGTTTTTTTGTCCGACTCCCGCACCAATGCCGGCCTGGACCAGATAAGCACTTTCCGCAAGATGATCGTCTACGAAAAGCCCGATGACCGCTTCATGGTCTTGCTGTCAGCTGGCAACCTGAGCATCAGCCAGTCGGTGCGCGAAATCTTGCAGGTGGAGAAACTCAAGGAGCACGAAGACAGCCAGCCAATCACCATCTGGAATGCCACCAGCATGTTTGACGCCGCACGCGTGCTGGGTGCGGCGATCCGTCACGTCTACGAGCGTGACGCCGCATCTCTCAAACTTGCCGGGGTGGACTTCAATGTGTCGCTCATTTTTGGTGGTCAGATCAAGGGCGAGGGTATGCGTCTGTTCCAGGTGTATTCGGCGGGCAACTTCATCGAGGCCACGCCCGAAACGCCGTATTTCCAAGTCGGCGAATCCAAATACGGCAAGCCGGTGCTTGACCGCGTCATTACCCCAACCACGCCGCTGGACGAAGCCGCCAAGTGCGCGCTGGTGTCGATGGATTCCACGCTTAAATCGAACCTGTCGGTCGGCCTGCCGCTGGACCTGGTGGTCTACGAAGCCGACCGTTTCCAGACCGACAAGGTGGTCTGCATTGACGAAGACAACCCGTATTTCAAGATGATGCACAACAGCTGGGGCGCCAAGCTGCGCGAGGTGTTTGACAGCATCGAAGATCCGATGTGGAACGGTGAAAAAACCAGCGTGCCGCTGATGCTGCAGGCCGCACGCAGCCGACCATTGAAAAAGATCACCACGCCCGACGAAAAGCTGATCTGACCCATGCCAGGCCGCAGCAAGCCGCTTGTCATTTTTTCGCACGCCAACAGCTTTGGCGCGCCAACCTACAGTTTGCTTTTTCAGGAACTTAAAAAACGCGGTTTTGCGCTGCAGGCGATTGACCAGTTCGGCCATGACCCGCGCTACCCGGTCACCAGCAATTGGCCGCATCTGGTGCAACAGCTGATTGACTTCGCCGAGCTGCGGGTGCAGCAGGCTGGCGCGCCGGTGTTTTTTGTTGGCCATTCACTCGGCGGTTTTTTGAGCCTGATGGTGGCGTCCAGAGCGCCTGCACTGGCGCGGGGCGTGGTTCTGCTCGACGCACCGATTTTGGGTGGCTGGCGTGCCACCGCGCTGGGCATGGCCAAGCGCACCCAGCTGGTGGGCGCGGTGTCGCCCGGCAAGGTTAGCCGCCGTCGGCGCAACCAGTGGGACGACGAAGCCAGCGCACTGCGCTATGTCCAGAGCAAACGCGCATTTGCCCAGTGGCACCCGCAGGTGCTGGCCGATTACGTTGCCCACGGTACACAAGACGGCTTTGTGAACGGTCAACCACGGCGCACGCTGCGCTTTGACCGCGACGTGGAAACCGCCATCTACAACACGTTGCCAGACAACCTGGAAGCCCTGCTGAAGCGCCATCCGGTGCGCTGCCCGGTCACTTTTATTGGCGGCCTGCGCTCGGCGGAGATGAAGCAAGTGGGTATGCAACTGACGCAGCGCGTCACGCAAGGGCGCATCATGATGCTCGACGGCAGCCACTTGTTTCCCATGGAAAAACCGCTGGCGACAGCCGCGGGGATCGAAGCTGCGCTGCTAAATATGTCAGATTGACAAGCGCGCCTACGCGGTCCAGGTGACCGTACCGCTCCAGGCGGTGGCCAGCACCACCAGTCCGAACACGATGCGGTAATAGGCAAAGCCGACAAAACTGTGGGTGGAAATAAAGCCCAACAACCAGCGAATACACAACCAGGCACTCAAAAACGACACCACCAACCCGACGCCAAACACCGGGGTATCGGCCAGTGACAGCAAGGCGCGCTCCTTGTACAGGCTGTAGGCGCCGGCGCCAATCAAGGTCGGAATCGCCAGGTAAAAAGAAAAATCGGTTGCCGCCTTGCGACTCAGGCCCAGCAACATGCCTCCGATGATGGTGGCGCCACTGCGGCTGGTGCCCGGAATCATCGCCGCGCACTGCGCCAGCCCCACCTTGAGCGCGTCCATGGGGGTCATCTGATCGACATCCTGAATGCGCGCCACTGCAGGGTTTTTCTCTTGCCGGCGCTCGGCCCAAAGAATGATGAAGCCGCCCAAAATAAACGTACTGGCCACCACCACAGGCGTGAACAAGTTGGCTTTGATCGCCTTGCCAAACAACAGGCCCAGAATCACCGCTGGAAAAAACCCGATGGCCACATTCAGCGCAAAACGTTGCGCCTGCTTTTCGGTGGGCAACGCCACCACCGTGTCGCGGATTTTTTGCCAATAAACCAGAATGACGGCAAAAATGGCACCCGTCTGAATGGCAATGTCAAACACCTTGGCTTTTTCATCGTCAAAGCCCAGCAAAGCCCCGGCCAAAATCAAATGCCCGGTGCTTGAAATCGGCAAGAACTCGGTCAAGCCCTCCACCAGGCCCATTACGGCAGCCTTGATCAACAACACAACATCCATGGTTATTCCCTTCTGCACGCCAATTATCGCCGGGCAACACAGAGAATTAGGCTTTCTGTTGATGCCGATCGCTGATTGATACAACTCCAGCAAAACTTGTTTCAGAGGTAACAGCGCGTAAGAGCTCAGAGAACGTTAAGACCTGCGTGTGAAGATACCGCCATTGCATAAACCAACCCCGGAGCGAGCCATGAAATCTGAACTCAAAGAATTTGTCACCAAGTACCTGGCCATCGTCGGCGGCACGTTCCTGGCGGTCAGTTTTGTCGCCTTTGTGTCGATTCCCTACACGCTGGGTAACGCCTCTGGTGGTCTTTCGATGGACAAACTGAGCAGCTTGGCAACGACAACGTCCAGCAGCAACACCCTCTAAGCCGCGCGGCCGGCAGGCCGTTCGGCGCAGGTCAGACCGACGCAGGCATGCCAACGCCTGCGGTGGCAAGGTGAACAGCGCCAATGCGGTTGAAATCGTCGGTCACCCCAGGATATTGCGGTGACTGGTGTTGCGCGGCTTGGCATGAATGGTGCCCATGCTTCAGGTCAGACAGCGGTACTTGATGTTTGGTTGCCTGTGCCAAACGCCGTATCATTTGCCGTCATGACTATTCGCTACACCAACGTTATCAATCATCTGCCGGAGACCAAGATGCGGCTGTACCCCACCAAGGTGATTAACATCATTGGTGGACCAGGCAGCGACAAATCACTTTTTTCAGCGGCCATCGTCCTGTACTTGAACCTGCACGGCAAAACGGTGGAAATCATCCCCGACTACGCCAAGTCGCTGGTCTGGCAACAAAATTTTGAGGTGCTGAAAAACCAGTACTACATTGCCCAGCGCCAGTACGAAATGCTTAACCTGATCGACGGTCAGGTGCATTTTTTGATTACTGAGTGTTCTCTGCCGCAGGTGTTGTTCTACAACGAAAACTATGCCGACAACATCTGTGACGTGGCCAAGACCCGCGACCAAATTTTGCAGTGGTACCGGCAGAACGACAACGTCAACATCCTGGTCAAGCGCGGTGAAAAAAAATATGTGCGCTCTGGGCGTTTTCAGGACGAAGAACAAGCCAAGGAAGTTGACCAGGGACTGCGCGAAATATTGGAACGCGAGCACCTGCCTTACACCGAATTGTCCCAGGACATCAACGTCATCAACGCATTTACCGAGTCGCTGCTGCCTGAGCGCGTTACGAAAATCGCGCCCCGTTCGACAGCGTCTTCAACATCAGACCAGAGCAGCTGCACGCAAACGCCTGGATCGACGGTATTGGCCGACGGCATGTCCACGGCGCAGTTGCGCTTGAGACGCCCGACTAAAATGCCGGACATGACCATTCCCACGCCAGTAAGCAGCAAAGCATCCCCCTCGGCCGCAATCGCGGAAAACGCCAAAGCAAGCAATTTTTTGCGCCAGATCATTGAAACAGACCTGGAAAAAGGCACCTATGCCAGCCGCTGCTGGGGCGGCAGCCCAGGCGATGCAGCACACCACGCCAAGGGCCAGAGTGACCCGGCCAAAATCCGCACCCGCTTCCCGCCCGAGCCCAACGGCTACCTGCACATTGGTCACGCCAAAAGTATCTGCCTGAACTTTGGCCTGGCGCGTGACTACGGCGGCGTGTGCCACCTGCGCTTTGACGACACCAACCCCGAAAAAGAAGACACCGAATACGTCAACAGCATCATCGACGCGGTGAAATGGCTGGGCTTTGACTGGAGCCAACCCGGCAACAGCCTGCCCTACCAGGCCAGCGACTACTTTGAC